>Ga0160446_100018_pt1 | contig 242201 bp, 221 predicted proteins | sample HID1973I_E1MG_FD_108200 | JGI IMG/M metagenome (GOLD analysis project Ga0160446, IMG submission 108200) | Enriched mosquito-associated microbial communities from UW Madison campus, WI, USA - HID1973I_E1 MG | ecosystem: Host-associated > Arthropoda: Insects > Digestive system > Unclassified ...
TCCTACCGGAAGGCATTTATTTTAAAGGTTAATCGCCTGCTCGGGTGGTGGAACTGGTAGACACGCAGGACTTAAAATCCTGTGCTTTCAAAGGCGTGCGGGTTCGATTCCCGCCCCGAGTACGAATGGGAATTACACCCATTTTTGAAGAGGGTTGCTCCAAAAAGAGCAACCCTTTCTGTTTAAATTTCAAGATATTAAAAGGAAATACCAGATTTATCGAAAGTGTTCGGGAGTTCTGCGCAGGGAAACTTACTGGCCTATTTAAAAAATATTTTTACTTTGGATTTGAAGAAGCTCGAAGAATTAACTCCCCTTCAAATTCAGTTTCCGTATAAGTAACAGACTTGGTTGGCGATGGCTGCTCAAGTTTTGCTAAAAGGAGTTTCACCAAGGCCGTAGAAATAGACTCTACTGGCTGCCTGAGCGCAGTTATTGGTGGATTGAGAAATTCCAATACTTCAAAATCGTCGAAGGAAATTATTGCTTTACTCGCCAGCAAATTTTTATCCCTGCCTTTAAATAGTTCCAAACCATCTCTTGTTAGATAATTTGAGGCAAAAATTATCGCGTCTAGATTTGGGTTTGCATCGAGATAAGCCTTTATGCATTGGGTAGCATGAGCGCTGCTGAGATAATTAACTTTTAATACACTGCTATCTAACTGTTTTTCAGACAAGGCATGAAAATAGCCATTTAAACGATCTAGCATTTGCTGTTGCTTAGTTTCGATGGTCACAAATCCAATGTTCCGAAATCCGTTATCTAATAAATGATTGGTTGCAACTTGTGTGGAGCGAAAATTGTTGGTTAAAACATAATCTGCTTTTACACCAGGAATATATCTATCAAACAACATGGCAGGAACTCCAGTCTTTAAAAGCATTTCTACTTCATCCTCAACACCTTCAGGAACTGCTATGATATAGCCATCAACCTGGCGATCTTTAAATATCTTTAAAATGCCTGCGGCTCTTTCTTTACTGTTTCCAATGCTTGAAAAGATAATTTTATATCCATTTGCCGAGGCTTTTTCATCAATATTACGGGCAATATCTGCAAAGAAAGGCTTGGAAATGTCATCAACGAGAAACCCAATTATATTTGATTTTCCAGTGCGAAGCCCCTTGGCAAAAGAATTTGGCTGGTAACCCAATTCCAATACTTTTTGCTGTACTTTTTTAATCACGCTATCGCTGATGTGTTTCTCTTTCGCTTTTCCGTTTATCACAAATGATACTGTTGTTACAGAAGTTTCAGTAAGTTTGGCAATGTCTTTTATGGATAAATTATTTTTCATTTTAATCATTTGGGGAAATCCTGGGCGATATTTATAAAGGTGAAATGGAACTTGTTTATCACTTAAAATATTTATGATAAAACGGCGGTATATTTCCCTAATAATCAATATACTAACTTAATTTATTTACTTCGTTTCTAGGTCTTCAATCCACTTTCAGCTACATTACCTAAACCGGCAAAGTAAGCCCTTTCTTTAACCGCATTAAAATTTCAAGGGCAATATTGTTAAACAGTATTTATCTGATTTTTTACTTTTATTGATGAGAATTTACATCATTACATTTAGAGGAATTGAGTTATCATTCACAATGATGCAAAGTTAAGATATAACGTTGATGAATATTTTTTAAAGGAAACTCCCTTAAATTGATGTATTCTGAAACTGTATTCATCATGAGCTCGTACTGGACATTTTGTTGCCCTTTAAACCTGTTAAAAGATATTGTAAGCCTATTGCAATCTTGCTTTACCGAATATGAAAAATGAGCAGCAGTAAGCCATCCTGTTGATTTTTCTATTGGAAGATCAATGAAACAGTGTACTAAACGATTCTCTTGCTGCTTGGTTTTTGTACTTACTTTGTAAATTACAGGAAGGTTAAGTATCCCTTCTCCAAAAAAGTCAATTAATACATTAATTTTTTTCTTCATTTCTAAGACACTAAGCAATCCACGTCCGTTGTTTTCAATGCTTGCTAAAGGGTAACATCAAGGTCTAAGTTGTAAAAAAATGACTTGCTAATCGAAGAGATCATGAAATTTATTTGCGTAAACGTTTAAGTAAACTGCAATAAAAATCAGGCTAATTGTACAAATTTAACTAATACCACAAATTACCTTAGGCGTTTTATATGGTTTGGTATAACCTTCTCTAAATTGCCAGATTTATCGAAATTTAGGCTATCCAAACACAGTTCCCGCAAAACATATTGTTTATTTTGCGGTACAATTCTATGATAGAGGATATAGTCTTGCTGGCCAATTGTAAGAACGGTATTGTGTCCCGGACCAATTGTTTTACTTCCGGGAATCGTTTCTAAAATCGGGCTGTTTTTTCCTTTAGAAAAAGGACCAAAGGGCGACAGACCTTCGGAATAGCCTATTTTGTATGTTTCATCGATAGCCTTACCATGCGAAAACATTAAAAAATACCTGCTATTTCTTTTAATCATGTGTGGTGCCTCGAAATAATTAGGTGGCGTTACTTCAACCGCCTCACCAGAAAAGCTATACATATCTTTTTGGAGTTTTACTGCCATACATTTACCGTTGACCCATTTAAATCCGGAACCCCAATATAAATATGCTTGCCCGTCATCATCAATAAAACAATCTGCATCAATGTTATGCACCGTAGGATAGTCTTTTGCACCTATCATCGGCGTGTTATCACTTTTAAGATTTCTCCAGGGGCCGAGGGGCGATTCACTAATTCCAGCCCATATTTCACTACCCACAGATACATACATGTAAAATTTGTTATCTCTTGATTTTACGACCGATGGCGCCCATACCATCGAGTTATTAGACGTTGGGCTTGTGCATGCTTCTTTGGTTGGCCAATTTAAGTGGTGCCTTGTAAATCGGATAAAATCTTTGGTTTCGAAGACTGCCAGTTCCTCACCTCCCCAAGGATCAATTGTTGCATAAATGTAATAGCTGCCTTTATATTTTACGGCAGTTGGATCAGCGAAATTACCTGGAACAACAGGAGAAGAGATTTGCTGCGCTGTGCAGGGGATTGAGAAAAGAACATAGATTATTAATTGCCATTTTTTATTAATCATGATCAATTTTATTATTGTGGTTTTTAATTTGTAATTCGTTCGGAAAAACCAACTTTCCGAATCTTGGATACATTGTTTGCCTTTATTGCTTTACCTGCATATCCGGGTTTGGAAGGACCCCAAATCACCTCACTATTAGTTAAACTTACATATCCGGTGTTTTCAAAATAAAACCCTGCAATCGCACTTTTCACTAACCCCTGTACATTGGCGGGGCGCCTGTCGTAAAAACCACCAGGCTCGGCTGTAGATTTATTCATATACACGGATACCTTATCGAAATATATCTGGGAAATTTTCTCCTGATGCTCTGCACTTATATAAACGCCACCTTCACTGTTACATCTGATATTGGAAAAAAATATATTCTTTACCGCACCTACATAACCTTTAGCCTGCCCTTTTGGTAAACGCCAACCACCGTCTTTATCGTTGCTCGTTGCCCTCGGATAAGCAGTAATGTAAATCGGCTCTGCCTTTCCCCACCACACATCTGAAAAAAGTTTTGATTCAATTAGCAAATTTGAGAAAGTTACATCACTAACAGTCCCCTCATCTCTATTTTGAATACCTATCCCCCGATTGCTATTTCGTATATTACAGTTATTTATAAGGACATGGCTAATTTTATCCATATTTTCTGAACCGATTTTGATTGCGCACGAACTGGAAGTCATTGTACAATTACTGATTACAATGTTTTCGCAAGGCCCATAAGAAGCAAACTCTCGCCGATTTTTAAGACAGATGCAATCATCGCCCGATTCTATATATGAATTACTAATACGCACATTTTTTGAATGGTCAATATCAATTCCATCACTGTTCCGGATTTTTACGCTATTGAGTAAGGTTATGTTAGATATGGCTACATCATTGCATCCTATTAAATGAATGGTCCAATAGGCTGAATTCTGAAATGTTAAGCCATCAAAATATAATTTGTTACAACCAATTAATGTGAGTAAATGTGGCCTTGGGTCTATCACATTAAACGGCTTGAGTACATACGAATCTTTAAGTTCTTCACCCATAAAGGAAATGCCATTCCCATCAATAATCCCTGTTCCGGTAAAACTAACCTGCTCGAGATTTTTACCTCCTATCCAAACAGTTCCCTCTCCTTTATTTTCACCAAATGCACTTTGGGTGTATAATTTTTCATCGGGGCTTGCCAGTAATTTTGCTCCAGCCTCGATATGCAACTCGACAAAAGATCTAAGTTCGAAAGGCCCGCTTAAAAAAACGTGCCCCGTGGGAATAACCACTTGTCCACCGCCAGATGCGGAACATGCATCTATCGTCTTTTGAATAGCGGCTGCATCGTTGGTTTTACCATTTCCTTTAGCGCCAAATTCGACAACATTGAATTTTGACTGCCCTTTCACTGAGAGACTGGCAAACAGTATGAATATGAAAAGATACCTTGATTTCATGATCTAATTTTATTAACAAAGTTTTTAGCTCTTTCGTTACCAAAAAATGGTATACAAGGCGGCCATTATTCCAATAATTATCATTGATGATACCATAAACCTCGCTGAAACCTTAAACATCCTGCTATCAATTTCAAGACCTTGGGGGTTATTTTTGCTTTTAGAATCGCTTAATGTTATGATTATCATCATTATTATAATGGTCATGAAAACCAGGCTCATCCTATGCAGAAAAGGAATTTCGGAAATTCTGCCAGCCGTTAAAACAGGCAGAAATTTAAATAACACCGATAAGGGAATAGTGAGCACGGCCGCAAATAGTGCCGCTCGTGAGGTCGTCCTTTTCCAAAAGAAACCTAACAAAAATATGGCAAAAACTCCAGGGGAAATGAAGCCAACATATTCCTGTATAAATTGGTAAACCTGATCGAAACTTCTAAGTGCCGGAGCAACAATTATTGCAACTAATGATGCAGCAACAACCGACCAACGGCCAACGCGAACCAAACGGGTTTCACTTGCATCAGGTTGGATATACTTTTTATAAATATCCAAAGTAAAAATCGTTGCGATGCTATTGGATTTGCCGGCAAGAGATGCCACAATTGCAGCGGTTAGTGCTGCAAAAGCTAAACCTTTTATACCGACAGGCAAAAGATTCATTAGAACAGGATATGCATGATCTGGCTTAAGTATACCAGATGAATCAAGCATTTCTGCATGAAAATAGCCTTTTTGATAGAGTACAAAAGCAGCAATTCCGGGTATAACTACGATTATGGGCACCAGTAATTTTAAAAAGGCTGCGAAAATCAAACCGCTCCTTCCGGTTTTTAAGTCTGCACCTAAGGCCCTTTGTACAATGTATTGATTACAGCCCCAATAATTCAAGTTATTAATCCATAATCCTCCTACAAGTACTGCTACACCAGGCAATTCATTATAAAATTTATCCCCCTTTGAAAAAATCATATGAAAATGATCTGCAGCTTCACTTCTCAATAAAGGGAGCGCACCCAAAACAGTATTTACATGAAGTTTTTCAGAAACAAGTTGAAGCGCCATATAGCAAGTAATTAACCCACCAATTACCAGCACAAACACCTGAATCACGTCTGTATAACCAATAACCTTCATTCCACCAAGCGTGATGATAGCGGAAAAAATTGCTAAAAATACAATACAATAATTAAAAGGAATTCCCGTAATGGTTTCTATTGCAATCGCTCCTAAAAAGAAAATGGACGTAAGATTTACAAAAACATAAACAAGTAGCCAAAAGACGGCCATTAATGTACTTACTGTATCATTGTAACGGGTAGATAAAAATTGTGGCATGGTATAAATCTTGTTCTTGAGATAAATTGGCAAGAAGAATACTGCTACAATTATTAAGGTTGCGGCGGCCATCCATTCATAGCTTGCAATTGCAAGACCCATCGCGAAACCCGAGCCAGACATACCTATAAAATGCTCGGCAGATATATTTGAAGCAATAATTGAAGCTCCAATTGCCCACCAGGTTAATGAACCTTCGGCAAGGAAATAATCTTTTGTATCCGCTTTTTTCTTTCTCTTTGAACGATATATATAATATCCATAAGCTGAAACGATGATGAAATATAAAGAGAAAACCGCACAGTCAAGTGCCGATAGGTGGTTCATAGATTGGTAAATATTTGGTTTTTTTAAAAGTCAGAAAAAATCCCAATTTTACGTTATAATCAGTTTTATTTAATTACTTAAACGTTTTCGGTTTTAATCCGTTAGCAATAGTTCTTAAAATCCGGTTGAAGCTCGTTTAATAAGCGTTGATTGTAAAACGATACGTTGCTCATCATCAATACCTCTTTTTTTCAACACTTTAAAAAGGCATTTAGCAGCTTCCATCCCGATTTCGAATGCTGGTTGGGTAACGGTAGTTAATGACGGATTCAATAATTTGGCAGAACTTAGGTTCGAAAAACTCAGCATTTTAAGGTCTGCAGGAATTTTTACATTTAAATCGTTAGCCGCACTGTATGCAGGAATGATAAATTCCTCGATGGAGGAAAAGAGTGCGTGTGGTTGATGCAGCTGTAGAAGATTTCTGATGTTTTGATAGTTTGTATCTTCATCGGCACTATAATTTAAAATCATCTCTTTATTAATTTGTAGCCCATTTTGTTCCATAGCATCACGATAGCCTGCGAAACGCATTTTACCAGCAGGTATATTTTCGAGCCCATAGAGATAGGCTATTTGCTTGCAACCACATGAAATAAGGTGCTCAGTAGCCTCAAATGAAATCTCGTAGTCATCCGTCGTAACCTGGAAAGCATCAAGATCTTGATACACCCTATCAAAAAATACCAGCGGAATTTTCTTTACAAGTTTTTCGTAATATTCACAATTGTACTCACTGCTGGATACAGATGTTAAAATACCGTCTACTCTGCCGTTTAGCAGGCTATTGGTAAACACCATCTCCATCTCGGTATTCTCGTGGGTTTGGTAAATTAAGACGTGATGACCATACTGCCTGGCAATTTCCTCTATCCCTTTAATAGCTAAGGAAAAAAAATTATTGGCTACGCAAGGGATAATCACGGCAATGGTTTTGGTTTTATTACTGCGTAAATTACTAGCTGCCGGATTAGGCGTATAGTTAAGCTCTTTTGCAAGCTCCCAAACCCTGTTCTTCGTTTTCAGGCTTATCTCATAACTATCGTTAAGTGCCTTCGACACTGTAGCAATCGAAATATTTAGTTCATTGGCTAACCGCTTAATATTTACATCTCCCGAAATCATATTTTATAGATTTAATTAAACACCGGTTATTTAACAAAGTCTTAATTCTGAATGGTTAATAAAGCCATATAGAATTAAAAGACAACAAAAGACCATACAGCCAAATATTTGGTTAAAATTTGCAAACTAAACCTTTTTTAAATTTCGATTGCACCCGATTAACGAAAATATAAAATAATTGTTACAATAACAGTTATCAGGATTAGATTTAACGTTTGGCAGCGCAACTTCACATTTCATTAATAGAATTTCAATTCGTAAAACCTTAAACCTATGCGCAGTATTAACGGCGGTATTCTCCAAAAAAGCCAGTTATGAAAATTTACGTAATCGTTTAAGTAAATAAATTCTACGAAAGACGTTGATATAAAATTTCAAAAACACAACTTTAAATATTGAAACCTAAAAAGTTTATAACCAAATAAATTCTACCCTATGAGAAAGCAAGAACAGGCTTCAAAGGACAGCAATAATCCTTTGGATAATTTAGACCAATGGGAAAATGATGTTTTAACGCGTTATCCTGACCCAGCAACTATCAACTTAGATAAAAATGTTGAAGATTTCAGAGCTTATTCAAAAACTGAAAAAGATGGTGTAAAAGAATTTTACAGACTCAATCACACTTATCAGACATACGATTTTGTAAAGAAAAAAAAGGCACAGTACCTGTCTTTCACAAAAGAGGAAATGCCAGTATGGAACGCTTTTGACTTTTTAAATCAGCTTGTTGATGATTCCGACCCGGATACGGATTTAGATCAAATGCAACACCTTTTGCAAACATCAGAGGCTATTCGTAACGACGGGCATCCAGACTGGATGGTTTTGGTTGGGTTAATACACGATATGGGTAAAGTTCTATGCCTGTATGGCGAGCCGCAGTGGGCCGTTGTAGGTGATACTTTCCCTGTTGGGTGTGCATACGCCGATAAAATCGTGTATTCTGAATTTTTTAGCAATAACCCGGATTTTCATAATCCTGTTTATCAAACAAAATTAGGCGTTTACGAGCAAAACTGCGGATTGGACAAGGTGGACATGTCTTGGGGGCACGATGAATACGTGTATCATATGATGAAACCATTCCTTCCTGAACCAGGCTTGTACATGTTGAGATACCATTCTTTTTATGCCCAGCACCGTGAAAATGCATACAATCATTTGATGAATGAAAAGGATCACGAAATGTTCAAATGGGTGAGACTATTCAATCCCTACGATTTATATTCAAAAAACCCAAATCAAAAAAGCTGGGCAGAATTAAAGCCCTATTATCAGGCGCTGGTATCGAAATACCTACCTGCTACTATTAAATTTTAAACATTCAATAACCAAACAACTAACCATTTATGAACCTAATGCTACAAAAATCATGAGAACTAAACTGGTGTGCTTAAAGTATGGCAGTATGATTTTACTTCTATTACTTATCAGTCAATCCTTCAATGTTGTTTTCGCCCAAACGGAAAGAAAAATTACCGGAAATTTAACGGATACCGAAAACAGACCTATCCTAGGAGCCTCTGTCTCTGTGCGGGGAACCAACAAAACTACCGTCACTACAGAAGGTGGTGCGTTCAGCATTAGTGCAAAAACGGGAGATATAGTACAGTTTACCTTCATGGGTTTCGAATCGAAAACACTCACCGTTGGCTCTGCTTCAAACTATAAGGTGATGATTGCTGAGGCGAGTACAACATTAAAAGAAGTAGTACTGGTAGGCTATGGCAGCACAAGCCGGAAAACCCTGTCGAGTGCGATTACTTCTGTAAAGCCTGAAGAATTAAATAAGGGTGCAATCGCCGATGTTGGTCAGCTTTTACAAGGCAAAGTTGCTGGTATGAACATCAGTGCCAGTGGCGATCCAAATAAACCGGCTTCGGTAATTCTTCGTGGAGCTTCGACAGTAAATAGCCCTGGCGCCCCATATTACGTTATCGATGGCATCCCAGGCGCCGATATTGCGGCAATAGCACCGGCAGACATTGCCTCTATCGATGTACTAAAAGATGCGGCTGCAACCGCTATTTACGGAAACCGTGCCGCAAGTGGAGTTATAATGGTTACCACAAAACGCGGTAAAAAAGGTCAATCATTGGTAACTTACAGTGGTTATGCCGGGGCAGAAAAAATTAGCAGCCAGTTGGATTTAATGGATGCTGACCAATTAAGGGCTTACCTGGCGGCCAATAAATCTGCATTCTCTCCTAATGATGATCTGGGTGCCAACACGGATTGGATGAAGGCAATTGAGCGATCAACGGCCTATTCTCAAAATCATAACTTATCATTTAATGGCGGTTCAGATCATACGGTTTATAGTGCGAGCATAAACTATTTCAAAAAGGATGGTATTTTATCAGAGAGTTCTCTTGAGCGTGTTATCGGACGACTAAACATTGATCAGTATACCTTCAATGACAAAGTAAAATTTAGTCTCAATATTTCAAATTCAAGTAGTAAATCTATTAATGAGCCACTACAAAATATTGTTTTATTGCAAGCAGCCAAGCGTTTACCAGTTTCACCAGTATTTGCTGCCGATGGCTCTTATTTTGAAAATCTGAATAACTCCGGCTATTTTAATCCTTTGGCAATTGTTTCCAATGCTCAGGACGAAACAAAATACAATGTGCTATTAGGCGGTTTTAATACTGAAATAAAACTCCCCTGGGGATTCACATACAATGTCAACTTATCCTATCAGAAAACCACTGCTTCGCATGGCGAGTTTTACAGCAGTTACTTTGGAAAATATCCAACATCAAACTTTTATAACAACCCCGATCCCGGAATTGGCATTGCCCATACCCTTATCGGAAGTTTATTTGGCACAAATGGCTCAGCCTTGAGAAGTAACTACGAAAATACAACAAAGACTCTCGAAACCTTCTTAACCTGGAATAAACAGTTGGGTGAGCATTCCATTAATGCAGTGCTCGGCTACACTTACCAGGATAATGTATATGGAGATGGCTTTCAAACATCCAGCACCAACTTTCCTACTGATAATATTGGGTTTTCAAACCTCACCCTTGGCAACCCTTATGCAATATCATCATACAGGATAAATTTAGGAAATGACCTTACTTACGGAAGAATATTGATGATTTCAGATTTCTTTAGGGTAAATTATAGTTATAAAGATAAATACTTGTTCCAGGGCTCCATCAGGAGAGATGGTAGTTCGGTTTTCGGAGATAGCAACCAGTGGGGTTATTTCCCATCGGCAGGTTTAGCCTGGAGGGTGAGCCAGGAAGACTTTATGCAAAACCAAAATATTATTAGCGATTTAAAATTACGCCTGAGCTATGGAGTAACTGGAAATTCATCAGGAATTGGCGCCTACACAGGAAAGTTAATATACGGCACCAGTGGCACTTATTACAATAATGGCGTGCAAGCTGCCGCTTATGCACCTGTTCAAGGCTCTAACCCTAACCTTAAGTGGGAAAGAACAGCAACCAAGAATGTTGGTATCGATTTCGGGCTTTTCAAAAACAAGGTTACAGGAAGTGTTGATGTTTACGATAAGAACACTACCGATATGCTGTTTAAATATAGCGTCAGCGCTTCGCTTGTTCCCGGAGGATCGATATGGGCAAACGGCGGCAGTATTAACAATAAAGGGATTGAAGTTAGTTTAAGCACCACACCGGTATCCACTACAAATTTTAGTTGGTCGAGCAGCTTAAATATGGCTTATAATAAAAACAAAATAACAAGTCTGAAAGGACCATATTCGAATGGAGATTCAGTTCGATATTCAGATCCTGAAGGACCCGGACAAACGAATGCTACCTTACAAATTCTAAAAGTGGGATATCCTTTAGGGCAATTTTTCTCTCTAAAATATGCGGGGAAAGATGCTAGTGGAAACTCTCTGTTTTACAAACGAGACGGTTCGACAACGACGAGCCCAGGAATCGGGACCGATTATTTCTATTTGGGCAGCGCACAGCCAAAAGTATTAATGGGTTGGAACAACACTTTTAAATATAAAAACTTCGACTTAAATGTATTTATCAGAGGAACATTTGGAAATAAAATATTTAACGCAACCCGTGCCGACTTATCTTATACAGCAGGCGCTACGGTAAACAATATTTTAAACAGCGCAGCAGATGATAAGATTTCAGATACTCGAAATTCTTATTACTCAGATAGATACATCGAAAACGGCTCTTATGTTCGGCTGGATAATGCCACATTAGGTTATAATTTCAAAATGCCCTTTAAGTATGTGAACAACATACGTGTGTATGCGTCCTCAAATAACCTATTTACCATTACAGGTTACAAAGGTATCGATCCGGAAATTAATCAGGGAGGTGTTGCGCCGGGAATTGATTACAACAACTTTTACCCTAAAACCCGCACCTTTTTGCTAGGCGCTAATGTATCATTCTAAACAAAGGAAATAATAAGTTATGAAAAAGATAATATTTGGAATGCTGACCCTGATTATTGGGGTGATGATGTTCAGTTCTTGCCAAAAACTCGATGTACCAATTACCTCGGAACTTACGCCAGAATCTTATCCACAAACGGCGGCACAACTTACTTCTGCTTCCGGCCCTGTATACATAAACCTCAGAAGTGATTATGCAACCACATATTGGTTTCTGCAAAGTGCTTCAACTGATGAATCCGTGCTGGCCATATTTGGTTCAGATTGGATTGACGGGAATAAGTACCTCGAGCTTCATCGCCATACCTGGACCAAAGATAATGCCTGGGTTGCCGCTGGTTGGTCTTACCTTACCAATATTATAGGAACGGCCAACCAAACGATTTCAATTATTGGTCAGTCTGCTCCTGCCGGGGCAACGAAGAACACCAGCATGGCTGAATTAAAAACAATGCGTGCCCTCGCCTATTACATGATGATGGATTTATATGGTAATGTACCTCTTGACACCCTTTATGGATCAACAGATTTGAAATCCAACGCACCAAGAGCGAAAGTATTTACTTATGTTGAAAGCGAATTGAAAGCCGCTATCCCATATTTAAAATCAACTACTGGAACAGCCACTTACGGCCTGCCTACAAAGTATTTAGCGTATTCTATACTGGCAAAAATGTATCTTAATGCCGCAGTCTACACCGGAACACCTCGTTATGATGACTGTATCGCCGCATGCGATCAAATTATCAGTTCAGGCCTTTACGCCATCGAACCGATGTCTACCTACCTTCAGATGTTTTACCCGACTAACGGACCTTCGCAAAAAGAATTCATCTTTGCAATTCCATACGATGCGTCCACTTCGAGCGGAACAATGGCACACGCAAGGTATGATTTAAACCGAAACCTTGGGATAAGGTACCTATACTCTGGGTCTACACCGGGATCGTTTACTAATCCGGTAATGAACCAAAATACCGGGGGTGGCCTGGTAAACAACAAACCAAGTGGACCGAGAATGACTACGACGGAATTCTATGCCAATTTTAATGATGCTAACGACATTCGCAATAAACAATGGTTAACCGGATTGCAAACCTGGCAAGATGGCAGCCCGCTTTTGGTAAGCACCACAAACCTGGGCTACGATCAATTCTATAGCGGTTCAAGTCCGGCGGGTGTTTATACCTACCAACTTAACCTCACACCGCTTTCATCTTCCAGGCTTGGAGCAAGCGCCTATGACCTTGGTAAAGATGAAATTGCATGGAATACGGGTTATAGAAATATTAAATTCTTAGCTGATTACACCAACCCAACAAATAGAAACCAAAACAATGATATGCCATTATTCAGGTATTCAGATATTATTTTAATGAAGGCGGAAGCAATATTTAGGGGTGGAAACGCTACAATGGGTGCAACAGCATTAGCTTTGGTTAACAGCGTTCGTTCAAATCGAACAACTTCTGCAGCTTTAACCAATGTGACATTGGATATTTTATATAACGAGCGTTGCAAGGAATTTACCTGGGAAACCTGGCACCGAAATGATATGATTAGGTTTGGCAAGTTTGAAAACAGCTATGGTTTAGCAAAAACAAACGCAGATACTTACCGGAGGATTTTCCCTGTGCCAAGTACTGCAATTGCAACAAATAACACGCTTGTTCAAAATCCCGGGTATTAATTCTTCTTTGCTTAATAACAAAATTCCGCCTTCTAAACTTATGGAGAAGAAGGCTGGAATTTTGTTCCAGAAAGGCTATATTGATTTCAGTATAGTTCAAAATAATCTCCATCAGTATACCATCAAGACAATTACAAAAATTCAATGCGTTTTGTATCCATATTTATCCTAATCTGTTTTTTTTCTTACGGCGTAAATGGTCAGGTATTAACCAAACCAGGCGCTGGAAGGATGAACGTTGAAACCTTAATCAGAACCGATTCTTCACTAAACTTTATTGCGATGGGCGATTGGGGCCGAAATGGCGCTGATCATCAGCGAACGGTTGCCCAGCAGATGGACAAGACTGCCTCAGCCGTGAAGACGCAATTTGTAATTTCAACTGGCGATAACTTTTATCCGAGTGGAGTTATCAGCCCACAAGACCCACTTTTTAAATATTCCTTTGAAGACATTTATTCAGGATTTTCATTACAATGGGATTGGTATGTAGTATTAGGAAACCACGACTACAAATCAAATCCACAAGCACAGGTTGAGTATTCAAAAATTTCCAGAAGATGGAAAATGCCAAGCCGTTATTATGCACGAAAATTTCCGATAAACGGCGATAAAAGTAATCAGGTACTCATTGCTTTCATGGATACAAATCCTCTAATCCCGGAATTTTATAATAATGACGAATACGGCCCCAATGTTAAAGGGCAAGATTCACTTGCACAGAAGAAATGGTTAATAAAAACCTTATCTGATGATGATTCTTCGGTCAAATGGAAAATTGTTGTCGGCCATCATCCTCTCTTTACTGGCGGAGGCAGAACAGAAGCTTATGATACCAGGGCTATCAGGTCTTCATTGAAATCTATTTTTGATAAATATGGCGTGGATGTTTATCTCTCAGGTCATGAACATAGCCTACAACACTTAAAACCGTCTGGGAAAACAAATTATTTTATTTCAGGAGCCGCATCCGAGAAAACACCGGTCAAACTAATAGACGACGCTGAAATGGTTGCTTGTGAATATGGCTTTATGTTATTTTCAATTACCAATAATTTGTTGAGGGTTCAGGCCATAAACGATGAAGGAAAAATTATTTATCACACAACTATAAAAAAGTAGTTTATTTACCAGATAAGTAATTTCAAAACGAGAACAATGAACTTTGGGCAAACCAAAATTGAAGAAACTGCTAAACAGCGTATACATTCGCTTGATGCGCTGAGGGGCTTTGACATGTTCTGGATCATTAGTGGCGAAGGAATTTTTCATGGGCTAGCCGATGGGATAATGAAAAGCCAAGGGCTCTCCCGTAATCCTTACACCTGGCAAATCAGTATAAACGATCAGCTTAACCTGATTGAAAAATTTATAGTATGTCTTAGCAATCAGCTCCACCATTCGCCATGGAACGGTTTTACATTTTATGATCTCATCTTTCCGCTTTTTATTTTTATTTCTGGCGTATCGATGCCTTTCGCCTACCAGAATTATTTCTCAGAAAAAGCAAAAGGTAAAGGTTCTTCAAAAATTTATTATTCTTTAATTAAACGAACGCTCACGCTTATCATCCTTGGAATGATTGTTAACGGCCTACTAAACTGGAACGGCTACGAGAATACCCGAATTGCAAGTGTATTAGGCCGAATTGGTCTTTCAACATTCTTTGCGGCACTTATTTATCTAAATTTCACCCCTTTTAAACAGCTTGCTTGGTTCATTGCACTTCTTTTGGGTTATTTTCTATTAATGCGATACATCCCTGTTCCTGGTTATGGGCAGGGAATATTTACGCCCGAAGGGAACTTATCTGCCTACATTGATAGGCTAATCTTACCAGGAAAACTACACCGGGAGGTATATGACCCTGAAGGTCTTTTTAGCACCATTCCTGCAGTTTGTTCTGCAATGCTTGGTATTTTTACCGGTACATTTATCAAGGCAAATCCATACCCTCAAAATACCAGAAATAAACTTTTAATTTTAATACTAACGGGTATTTCATTTTTGCTGATTGCAATCTGGCTAAATCCAATCTTTCCGATAAATAAATCAATGTGGACCAGTACTTTTGTAATTTTTGCAGGTGGCTGGAGTATATTGCTTTTTGCGCTTTTCTATTTTCTCATCGATGTTCTAGAATATCGAAAATGGAGTAAGCCACTCATTTGGATAGGCATTAACTCCATTCTGATCTACATATGCGCTCATGGCTTATTTAATTTTGAATCAACTTCCAGATTTTTGTTCGGTGGATTGATAAGCAAAATACCTGTATTTTGGCAAAAAGGGGCATTGTGGTTAGGTGTACTATTCATTCAGCTTTATTTGCTAAAAATACTTTATGATAGAAAATGGTTTTTAAAAATCTAATATGAAGATAAGATCTCTATTACTAATCATCCTTGCATACTGCGGAACCCACACATTGGCTCAGCAGCACTTAACGGCCGCAAATGAGCTGATTGCTAGAATTCTACCCAAACAAAATCACCATTTTTTAACCGAAAACCTCCAAAACGTTGATGATAAAGATGTTTTTGAGATCGACCATAAAAACTCAAAGATTGTCCTCAGGGGTAATAATGGGGTTGCTCTTGCCTCTGCGTTTTATTACTATCTGAGGGAATATGCACATTGCCAGATTACCTGGAACGGAACTAATTTAAACCTACCCGCTACCCTCCCCTTGCCAAAAAAGAGCGTTCGAAAGAAAAGTCCTTACAACTATAGATATTACCTTAACTATTGTACGTTTAATTACAGCATGAGTTGGTGGGATTGGGCAAGATGGGAAAAAGAGATAGACTGGATGGCGATACACGGCATAAATATGCCACTTGCCATTACAGGAGAGGAATACACCTGGTATCTGTTATATAAAGATATGGGTTTTTCAGATGCAGAATTACAAAGTTTTTTCACGGGCCCTGCTTATTTTTCCTGGTTCTGGATGGGAAATATCGATGGCTGGGGTGGTCCGCTGCCACTTAATTGGATGAAAAGCCATTTTGAACTACAAAAGAAAATTTTACAACGGGAAAGGGCGTTAGGAATGAAACCAGTATTACCAGCATTTACAGGACATGTGCCTGCAGCATTTAAATTGAAATATCCAAATGCGAAGTTAAAAGCCACGAACTGGACCAATGGTTTTCCCGATACTTACATACTCGATTCCGAAGATCCTATGTTTGCAGAAATTGGAAAAAAATTCCTGGAAAAACAAACGGAACTGTTGGGCACAGATCATTTGTATTCTGCAGATACATTTAATGAAAATGAACCACCTTCATCAGCGCCTGACTTTTTGGGTAAACTGAGCACGAGAATTTATGATGGCATGAATCAGGCAGACCCAAAAGCGACATGGGTAATGCAGGGATGGCTATTTTATAGCGACAGAAAGTTTTGGAAAGCACCCCAGACTGAAGCACTGCTGAAAGCGGTGGATGATGACAAAATGATAATATTGGATTTGGCAACCGAAATTGAGCCGGTCTGGAAGCGAACTGATGGATTTTATGGTAAGCCATGGATTTGGAATATGCTTCACAACTTTGGAGGAAATACAAATTTGTTCGGACGAATGGACGTTATCGCAACTGCACCAGCCGAGGCTTTAGCCAATTCGAAAAGTGGTAAAATGCATGGAATAGGCTTAACGATGGAAGGCATAGAGCAAAACCCGGTACTTTATGAACTTATGATGGATAACGCCTGGCAAAATAATGCGATAAACCTCGATATATGGCTTCCAAAATTTGTAAGAAACAGATATGGAAGCGCAAACGAAAATGCGCTTGAAGCCTGGAAAATACTTCGAAAAACTGTGTACCAAGTTCCTTCAGAAAAATATGTTAGGGATGGTGCTGAATCAATTATTCAGGCACGCCCTACTTTGGATTCATCCTCGAGATGGGCAAGAACAACGTTGAATTATAACGACTACGACCTATTTCCTGCCTGGGATGCTTTAATCAAGTCTGCCCCCGCTTGTAAATCAAGCGATGGTTTCCAGTATGATTTAGTTGATTTGACCCGGCAGGTGTTGGCCAACTACGCACTACCCATTCAGAGAAAGTTTGTAAATGCTTACCGCAAACAGGATAAGAAAATGTTTGAAAAGTATAGTAATGAGTTTTTAGAACTCATCACTGACATGGATGATTTACTTTCGACCAGAAAAGATTTCATGCTAGGGCCATGGATAGCCCAGGCAAGAGCTTGGGGTAGTACGGCAAATCAAAAGGCCTTATTTGAAATGAATGCGAAAGATTTAATAACCTTGTGGGGAGATAAGAAAAGTCCGCTTAATGAATATGCGTGTAGGCAGTGGAGTGGTTTATTAAATGATTTTTATAAACCAAGATGGGAGCTTTTTTTTACAAAAGCTAATAAAGCACTTGATGAAAACAAGGCCCTAAACCTACAAGCGATTAACAATGAACTGGCGGATTGGGAATGGAATTGGGTAAATAAACGGAAAGATTATCCATTAAAAGTTAGTGGAAATGCCGTAACAAAAAGCATTGAGATTTACAAAAAATACAGGAAAAAGGTAGAAAATCCTCATTAAAAACCTTGAAGAATTTCCCGCATCTTATTTCTTATTATTGATCCTATCAAAATGACTCGAAATTTTATAAAAAAAAACACGCCATTTGTAAAAAAAATATCGTCTTGTTTGATGCGCCTTATGATTTGTCAGGTTCTTTCGATTTCGGTTGCCACTGCTCAAAAAACAAAATTAATTCAATATGTTGAGCCACTCTCCGGAACTTCTGCAAGTACAACAAAAGCCAGCCAGCATATTGAAGATAAGAGTGAGCGTTTGGCAAATACAATTCCTGCTGTTGCTCCACCTTTTGCAATGACGCAATGGACACCTCAAACGCAGCTTACCGAAAAAAAGTGCATTGCCCCCTATTATTATAGCAATCAGAAATTTTATGGTTTTAGAGCCAGTCATTGGATTAGTGGCTCTTGCACACAAGATTATGGCAGTTTTACTATTATGCCTATTTCCGGAAAATTAAAGACTAACCCGAAAGACTACGCTACAGACTATAACCATCAGGTTGAAGTATGCACACCGGCCTATTATAAATATGAATTGAAGCAGTATAAACTAATTTCCGAAATTACAGCTTCCCGCAGGTGTGGAATATTACAAGTAACCGCACTAAAAACCGATAGCGTTTATATTTTAATTACGCCCAATAGCGACCAGGAAAAGGGGTATATAACATTCAACCGAACCTCGGGCGAAATTTCGGGTTATAACCCCGTACATAAAATTTATCAGGGATGGGGTGAACCGGCTGGTTTTAGCGGGTATTTTTATATCAAGATTAATAGGCGCCCTCAAACCGGTGGCGTTTATTCCGAAGGGAAGGTATTGAAGGGTTACACCATAAAAAACCAAAAAGACATAGGTGTTTTTGTAGGGTTCTATTTAAAAAAAGGCGAAAAAATCACCCTAAAAGCTGGCACATCTTTTACAAGTATTGCTGCAGCGAAGGTAAATCTTCAATCAGAAATTAATACCATGGATTTTGAGTCTGTAAAATACAAAACTGAAAGTGTTTGGGAAAAGGCGCTCGGTCAGGTCAAAATCAACGATTATGACAAAAAAAAGAAGAGAATTTTTTATACTGCGATGTATCATTCCCAACAGCACCCAAGGCTATTCAACGATGTTGAGGGCACATATCCGGAGTTTTCAGGGAATTATAAAGTTAGAAAGGTTAATAAAGGCAACTATTACGACGACTTTTCGATGTGGGATATATACAGAGCCCAGTTACCCTTATTGGAGCTTCTTAATCCTGATCTCACAAATTCTTTTGTTAATTCACTAATTTTAAAAGGACAACAAGGGCGCTGGCTACCCATTTTTCCCTGTTGGAATAATTATACGGCAGCGATGATTGGCGACCATTCAACAGCCTTTATCGCGTCTGCTTATAATAAAGGCATACGCAATTATAATGTTAATGAGGCATACAGGCTGATGCGTAAAAATGCGTTTCAGCAAGCCGATTCGATAGATTACTTAAACGGAAAAGGGAGACGTGGACTTAAAAGTTACCTAAAATATGGCTATATTCCTTTAGAAGACAGCGTACCAGAGGCATTCCACAAAAGGGAGCAGGTAAGCCGGACCCTTGAATATGCTTATGATGATTATGCCTTATCTACAATGGCTAAGCGCTTGCGTAAAACTAAAGATTTTGAGATACTTACCCAACGAGCGAAAAATTATCAAATGGTGTTCGATAAGCATGTAGGTATGGTAAGGGGAAGATATGCTGATGGGCAATGGTATTCACCATTTCTCGCCGATCACCGGGAAAAATATATTACCGAAGGAACACCCAGGCAATATAGTTTTTACGTTCCACAAGATGTACCAGGCCTAGCATCATTAATGGGCGGCCAAAATATTTTGGAAAATCAACTTGACTCATTGTTTGAAAAGGGCGAATACTGGCATGGAAATGAACCTGGCCATCAAATACCTTTTCTATATAATTTCACAAAATCACCTTGGAAAACACAAAAACAAGTCACCAAAATCTTAAATGATGAATATGATGATGGCCCCGGCGGACTAAGCGGAAACGATGATGCCGGACAAATGTCTGCGTGGTTCGTATTTGCAGCACTTGGTCTTTACCCTGTTGATCCGGTTTCTGGAAAGTACGAACTCACAAATCCAATGTTCCAACAAGCTGACATACGTTTTCTAAATGGCAAAACGCTACAAATAAAAAAGATAAGCTCAACTAAAAAGGCTATTTACATTCAAAAGATTTTATTGAATGGAAATCCTATTCACAAGCAGAGGCTAGATCATCAAACACTTTTAAAAGGCGGAACGCTAACATTTTACCTGCAGGAAAGCCCTAAAAAAGCCGGATAAGTGTTCCAAATCAGTAAATTGGGCAGAAAACTAAATCCTACGCATAAATCTTTTATTAAAAACAATTGGAAACGAAAGGTTTTTTTCCAAAACAATTTTAATTGTTTCAGCGCAACATGGGTGGCAAGTTTTCTGCTTATTTTAACCTTAACTATTTTTACCTTACAACTGCTTTGTTTAAACCTGAATTAAAAGTAATTCAGAAAACAAAAAATTCAACAGGGTTGTTATATTCGTTGAAAATATTCCGAAGTTTCCTAAATGAACGTTACAGATTCACCCTTATTTAAATCGCTTTTTAACGACACTGTACCAAGAGTAATTCTTGCTGCAAACATCCCTGATTTTACTATTATCGATTATAATGAGGCTTTTAAAAATGCCACACATACCATAGAGCGAGAAGTTAAAGGACAATCGATACAATCTGCTTATCCAACCAATGATGAAAATGAGGGTTCTAAAATTCTTATCGAGGCATTAACGAAAGCAAGTGAAACAAATCAGGAAATCGGTCTCCCCCCCTTCCGATACGATGTCCCATCAGTAGATTTAACAACTATGGAAACAAGCTGGTGGCAGGTTGAAATTCTTCCCGTCCCTGATTTAGCCGGAAAAACTGAGTTTTTACATGTGAAAACTCAGAATGTTACAGAAGATTTGTTAAGAAATATTGCAATTAGTGGCTATAAGCAGCGTGAAGATGTTCTAAATAGGAAACTGTCTGATACCCACGAGGAACTGGCAGCATCTAACGAGGAACTTCAGGCCAATTTAGAAGATTTATTGGTAACAAATGAGGCACTCGCAAATTCAAGGAAAGACCTTGAAGATTTAAATACAGATCTGGAAAATAGAATTGAAGAACGCACCAGAGATCTTCAATCCAGCAGAAGTCTGCTACAGAATATTATTTCAACGGCTAATATTGCGATGACGCTCTTAAAAGGTGAGGATTTAATTATCGAACTACCAAACCCGAAGATGCTGCATATATGGCAACGTGGCCTGGAAGATGTCGATGGTCGAAGAATAACTGATGTATTTCCGGAACTTAAAGAACAGCAATTTCCAAAATTACTGGCTGATGTTTTTAAAACCGGCGAACGTATTGCTATGCCTCAGGTGCCTGTTGATATCTCCTATCCAAATGGAGAAATTAAGCTTATTTATGTAGATTTTTCTTACGATCCGATATTTGGTGACGATGGTAAGGTAAAATACATTTTAGCAAGTGTAAACGATATAACCACTCAGGTACAAAATCTAATACAGCTTGAAGAAAGCAAATCCGAGCTTCAGGCAACAACAGAAGAATTAGCTGCATCTAATGAGGAACTTTCTGCTACAAACGAGGAGCTCGCCACCACAAACGAAGAACTACAGGAAGCTCAGGAAAGCTTATTTATAAAAAATGAAGAGCTTGAAGAAACCGAAGAGAGTTTAAGACTTGCATTGGCTTCAGGCAATCTGGGTATATATAGTGTCGTCCCATCTACCGGTAAATTTGAAATATCGCAAAAAGCAAGAGAATTTTATGGTTTGCCAGAAGGCGAAATTACCTGGGCAGACGTAACCGCGACGGTTGTTCCCGAATATTTACAGGTTATTGAACGAGCCAGAGTTAAAGCTCTAACAAATCAGCAGCCTTTCGATGTCCAGTACCCTATAAAAAAAGTTGATACAGGTGAAACCAGGTGGATAAGGGTGGTTGGAAAAAGCGTTGCCGAAACTAAGTTAAGACCAGCTAGGTTTTTGGGTGTCATTATGGATATTACTCCGGAAGTTGAACATCGTTTGGCAATTGAGGAAAGTGAAGATCGCTTTCGCAATATGGCAGAAGCTACTGATGTATTTATTGCTGTGGGCGATGCAACTGGCAACGCAACCTATTTTAATAATGCCTGGACCAGAGTTACAGGTCGTTCCATGCATGAACTACAGGAATTTGGATGGGTAGATTTGGTTCATCCGGAAGATAAAGACAGGTATGTAAACATCTACATGTCAGCCTTCCAGATTAAAGCACCATTTACCGGCGAGTTTAGAATACTTGGCAGTGATGGCGAGTATAAGTGGTTGCTTGCAAAAGGAACCCCACGTTTTCAAAACGATGGAACATTTAATGGCTATATAAGTTCGAGTGTAGATATTACCGAACTAAAGAAAGATGAACTCAGGAAAAATGATTTCATTGGTATGGTAAGTCACGAGCTTAAAACGCCATTAACCGCTATAAGTGGATTTGTTCAGGTTTTACAGGCAAGGGCGAAAAAAAACGACGACAGTTATGCTTTGCTGGCATTAAACAGGACCTACAATCAGGTAAAAAAAATGACGACCATGATTAATGGCTTCTTAAATGTTTCTCGGTTAGAATCAGGAAAATTACTGATAGAAAAAACTAACTTTAGGCTAGATGAGCTGGTGAATGAATTGGTTGACGAGAGCGACTTATTGCAATTCTCTCATGAAATTATCCTTGGTATAACCGATTCTATAATGATAAATGCAGATAGGGATAAAATTGGAAGTGTTATCTCAAACTTGCTTAGCAATGCTGTTAAATATTCTCCGGCGGGTACAAAGATTGATATTATTTGCGAGCTAAGAAATGATAATGCATTTGTTAGTGTTACAGATTATGGAATTGGAATAGACCCTGAAGATTTGGAAAAATTATTTGACAGGTATTACCGGGTAGGCAAAAACCATACAGTTTCTGGCTTTGGCATTGGCTTGTATTTAAGTGCCGAGATTATTGAAAGGCATAATGGGAAAATTGGTGTAGAAAGCTTAGTGGGCAAAGGATCTACCTTTTACTTTGAAATTCCTCTTACTGGAAATTAAGGTTATTTCAGCCCCTGAATTTGTCACATTTGCCCTTTTTAATTTCTGAAAATTAAAAATATCTTTATTCAATAAATAATTATATATGGCAACTGAAAACACAACTCAGATTACAATTGAAGCAACCGTAAATGCACCTGTTGATAAAGTTTGGGAATGTTGGAATAATCCTAATCACATTACGAAATGGGCATTTGCATCACCAGATTGGCATGCCCCTAAAGCTGACAATGATTTACGCGTTGGCGGCACTTTTTCTACAACGATGGCCGCTAAAGATGGCAGCATGAGCTTTGACTTTGGTGGAACTTATACCGCAATTGAGCAAAATAAGCTTATAGAATATTCAATTGCCGATGGCAGAAAAGTCAAAATTCTTTTTGAAGCTGAAGGAGATAAAACTAAAATTACCGAAACTTTCGATCCGGAAAGTACAAATCCTATCGAAATGCAAAAAGGTGGTTGGCAAGCAATTCTAGACAACTTTAAAAAGCATGCCGAAGAAAGCTAGTCCTATAGCCAGGTTCACTAAAATCCTCTAACTGCAAGAGGATTTTTTATTTTATCGTTTTTTTTTGAAAATTAAGTAACATTTCGATTATTATTTGATTCGCATAATAATTGGTTTGCTTTAAATACTTTGATATTCCAATCATAATTTACATTTGCGGTGTAAATCATACACTATGCCTCGAATATCTTTTCTTTATTTTGGTTTTTTACTGATTATTCTCAACACCTATCAATCAAACGCACAAACATTAACACTTAGAGAAGCCGTTAATACTGCTTTATCTAATTACGGTACAATAAAAGCAAAGAATAATTATGCAAATGCGTCAAAATCTACCATCCAACAAACCAAGCGAGATTATTTACCAAATTTTAGTCTAAGTGCCCAGCAAGATTATGGAACAATAAACGGGCAAAATGGCCCTCAATATGGCTTTGGTGGGTTGGGAACGGCATCATCTGGACCGGCATTGGATAAGCAAAACTGGAATGCGGCTTTCGGGGCACTTTATCTCGCAAATATTAATTGGGATTTTTTTACTTTCGGAAGGCTGAAACAACGCATCAAAGTTGCTAATGCAGCATACGAGCGTGATAAAAATGATTTGGAACAGGAGAAATTTCAGCATGAAATTCGTGTAACGGCGGCTTATTTAAACTTATTGGCGGCACAGCGATTAACAAAATCTCAGGAAAAGAACTTATCAAGAGCCGTTACATTTCAAAATACAGCAATTGTTCGTGCGAAGAATGGATTAATTGCAGGGGTGGATTCATCATTTGCAAAAGCAGAAGTTTCTAATGCAAAAATTGCGCTAACCAGAGCCAAAGATGTTGAACAGGAACAGGCTAACCGCTTAGGTGTTCTAATGGGCGTTACTTCAACATTTTACACAATCGACACCGCTTCAATAACCCGAATACCTACTGATTTACTTGATGACAGCATTAAAAACTCCCATCCTGTTCTTAAGTTTTATCAAAACAGAGTTGATGTTAGTAATCAGCAAGTTAACTATTTCAAAAGGTTAAACTACCCAACTTTTTCACTATTCGGCGTAATGCAGGGAAGAGGCTCGGGATTTAGTTCAAATTATTTGCTCAACCAAAACGACTATTCTTCCAACTATGTTGATGGCATAAATCCAACTCGGGCAAACTATTTGATTGGAATAGGAATGACCTGGAATTTAACCACGTTATTGAGAAACCATCCGCAGGTAAGGGCGCAACAATATACTAGCGAAGGTTTAAAAAACGAATACGAATTGGTTGACCAGCAGCTTAAATCTCAGTTGGCGCTGGCCGAGGCGAAGTTGAAAAATGCGCTGGATAATTATCGGGAAGCGCCAATTCAGGTCAAGGCAGCTTCCGATGCCTATCTACAGAAAAGTGTACTATATAAAAATGGGCTAACCAATCTTGTCGATTTAACGCAGGCACTTTTTACATTAAACAGAGCAGAAACCGACAGAGATATTGCTTACACAAATGTTTGGCAGGCATTACTACTTAAATCTTCTGCACTCGGCAATTTCGAACTATTTATCAATGAATTTTAACCAGCTACAATAAATGAACTTAATACGTTTCGCATTACGAAAACCCATTTCTATACTTGTTTTAGTTGCAGGATTATTCTTCTTTGGTATTGGTGCCATTAACCAGATTAAGGTAGATATTTTACCGCAGATGAACCTGCCGGTAATTTACATTGCACACCCCTTTGGTGGCTATACACCTAACCAGATGGAAGCTTACTTTGGTAAGCAATATGTTAATATTTTGCTGTTTGCCAATGGTATAAAAAGTATTGAAACCAAAAACACGCAGGGTTTAATGTTAATGAAATTAACATATTATGAAGGTACAAATATGGCTCAGGCCGCGGCAGAATTAAGTGCGCTTTCAACCAGGGCGCAGGCAATTTTTCCACCGGGTTCCCAACCGCCATTTGTTATCCGTTTCGACGCTTCATCACTTCCTGTTGGTCAGCTGGTTTTAAGTAGTCCAACCCGGTCGAATAATGAATTGCAGGATTTGGCAAACACCTACATCAGACCAGGTTTTTCGGCCATTCCGGGCTTGTTATCGCCCGCACCATTCGGCGGTAGCCCGAGAACGATTGAGATAAATGTAAATCCTTCATTACTACGTTCTCATAACTTAACTGTCGATCAGGTGGTTGAGGCCATAAGGCTAAACAATCAAACGGCTCCTTCGGGAAATATCAGAATCGGAGATAAAAACTACATCACCCCTACTAATTACACCATTAAAAAAGTTAAAGATTTTGAAAATATCCCATTGTTTAAAGGCGGTGTTCAAAACTTACAACTCCGCGATGTTGCTACAGTTAAAGATGGTGCCGATTTAGTTGCAGGTTATGCCTTAATTAACGGAAAACGCTCTGTGTACTTAAGTATAGCAAAATCCGGTGACGCATCTACATGGGATGTTGTTAAAAACCTGAAAAAAAACCTGCCAAATATTCAAAGTTCCCTGCCGGAAGACGTTAAACTTTCGTACGAATTCGATCAATCGGTTTACGTAATTAATGCGGTTAAAAGTTTAATAAGCGAGGGCGCTATCGGGGCAATATTAACGGGTTTAATGGTTTTACTTTTCCTTGGTGATAAACGAGCGGCGTTAATCGTTATCCTAACTATCCCCACTTCCATAATCGCAGGAGTCTTGTTTCTGAAACTTTTCGGACAAACAATAAATATCATGACTTTGAGCGGCCTGGCTTTGGCAATTGGTATCCTGGTGGATGAATCTACAGTTACCATAGAAAATATTCACCAGCACTTTGATATGGGGAAACCAAAAGCACTAGCCATTTGGGATGCTTGTAAAGAAATTGCTTTCCCTAAATTATTGATTTTGTTTTGCATTTTGGCTGTGTTTGCACCAGCCTTTACCATGACGGGTATTCCCGGCGCCCTGTTCTTGCCTTTGGCATTAGCAATCGGTTTTTCAATGGTTGTGTCGTTCCTTTTGTCTCAAACTTTTGTGCCTATTATGGCGAACTGGTTAATGAAAGCGCATCCTAAAAAAGGAGCAGCCCATCACCCAGGAATTACTGAAGATGAAGCAGATTTTATTGCCACGGGCATTACGCTCGAATCGGAAAAAGATACGCTAAACCAAAAAAAAGTTCTAGTTGAAAGAGAAGACTTTAGTGGCAACGGCAAAATCGGTTTCTTTGATAAATTCAGGAACCGCTTTATGCGATTTATTGATAGAATTTTACCGCATAGAAAACCTGTTGTTTTGGCTTATCTGGTCGTAATAATTGGTTTAGCCGCGTTATTATTGATGAATATTGGACGTGATGTTTTACCTCGTGTAAATTCGAGCCAATTTCAATTAAGATTAAAAGCACCCGATGGAACCCGTTTGGAACGAACTGAAGAAAAAGCAAATATCGTTTTAAACGAACTAAAAAAAATGGTTGGTCCAGAACATGTAGGCATTTCATCAGTTTATGTTGGGCAGCATCCTGCTCAGTTTTCGGTAAATCCAATTTACCAGTTTATGGCCGGCCCGCATGAAGCTGTTTTTCAAGTAAGCCTAAAAGATTTTGAGGAAGATATGGATGATTTTAAAGATGACTTCAGATCTAAAATCAAGACTGTACTACCCGAAGTAAAACTTTCATTTGAGCCCATAGAATTAACCGACAAAGTTTTAAGTCAGGGTTCACCTACCCCTGTTGAAGTGAGGATTGCAGGAAAAAATAAAAAGCTGAACGAAAAATATGCAAATAAAATCCTGGCAGAACTCAAGGAAATTCCTTACATGCGTGATGTTCAAATTGCACAGCCCATTAAATATCCTTCGTTAAATATTGATATTGACAGAACGAGAGCTGCGCAAATTGGAGTAGATATGGCAGATATTAGCCGATCACTTATCGCATCTACTTCATCATCCCGTTATACAGATAAAAACATCTGGCTGGATGAAAAAGCAGCATTGCCTTATAGTGTTCAGGTTCAGGTTCCTTTAAATCAAATGACAAATAAAGATGATATTGGCGAGATCCCGCTACTTAAAAACTCGGCCAGACCAGTTTTAAGTGATGTAGCAAAAATAACCCCCGATACCACTTATGGCGAAAATGATAATGTTGGCGCTATGCCATTCCTTTCCGTAACGGCTAATCTTTATCATACTGATTTGGGCACAGCATCAAAAGACGTAGAAAAAGCGATAAAAGATGTTGGCGAGTTACCAAGAGGTTTAAATGTTTCGGCAATTGGCATGAGTAAGGTATTAACCGAAACTCTGGATAGTTTGCAATCGGGATTGTTGGTCGCCATTGTGGTTATCTTTTTGATGCTTGCAGCAAATTTCCAATCGTTTAAAGTTCCATTGGTTATTTTAGCAACTGTGCCTGCCGTAATATTAGGTTCCCTTTTGCTTCTAACATTAACAGGTTCAACATTAAATTTACAATCTTATATGGGCATTATTATGTCGGTTGGGGTATCAATTGCAAATGCGGTGTTATTAATTACCAATGCAGAACAATTGAGAAAACATAATGGAAATGCTTTGGAATCGGCAAGAGAAGCTGCAGCATTACGTTTAAGACCAATTATAATGACCAGTATAGCAATGATTGCGGGTATGTTACCCATGGCCATTGGCCACGGTGAAGGTGGCGGTGCGGTTTCACCACTTGGAAGAGCCGTAATCGGTGGCTTATTGGCTTCAACATTTGCGGTTTTGATTATCCTGCCATTGGTTTTTGCCTGGGTTCAGGGCAAACAAAGTACCGATTCGATGTCTTTAGACCCTGAAGATAAAGATAGTATACATTACATTAAAGGTTTAGAAGAAAACGCATAACAGCACATTATAAATGAAAACGAAAATATTCTCAACAGCGATTTTAAGTACAGGTTTAATCTTTTTAACCGTAGCATACAGCTGTAACCGTTCAGAAAAAAAGGCAATAAAGAAAGAAAAGGAAGCAACAATACCAACATTCGACCTAAAAAAGGAAAAATTAGCTACCGCTTTAAGTTTACCCGGCGAATTAATTGCTTTGCAACAGGTTGATTTATATGCGAAAGTAAGCAGTTTCGTTAAAACGCTTAAAGTGGATATTGGTTCGGAAGTTACAAAAGGTCAATTATTGATGACATTGGAAGCGCCGGAAATGGGTTCGCAGGTTGCCGCCGCTCAGTCGAGATTAAAATCACAGGAGGCAATTTATACAGCCAGCAAGGCGAACTATAATCGTCTTTACGAAACCAGTAAAACTCCAGGTACAATTTCTAAAAATGATTTAGACCAGGCCATGGCTAAGAGAAATTCAGATTTAGCTCAATTTGAAGCAGCCAAAGCTTCGTATAAAGAAGTAGGTGCCGTGCAAAATTATTTAGAAATCAGAGCACCTTTTGCAGGAATTATTTCGACCAGGAATGTTAATCTAGGCGCATATGTTGGTCCGTCGGGCAAAGGTTCTGAATTGCCATTATTTACACTTCAAGATCAGAAAAACCTCCGTTTAGCAGTTTCTATTCCTGAGGTTTATACCGGTTATTTAAAACAGGGTGATGAAGTTTCTTTTACTGTAAAATCGTTACCAAGTCAAACTTTTAAGGCAAAAGTTAAACGATTATCTGGTGCTTTAGATTTGCGTTTGCGTTCTGAACGTATTGAAATGGATGTACCAAACGCATCGAAAAGTTTACTTCCAGGGATGGTTGCGGAAATCAATATTCCATTGCCTGCAAATGCAAGTACGTTTATAATTTCTAAAAAAGCTTTACTAGATACTAGTGAGGGCTATTTTGTATTAAAAGCTGAAAATAACAAGGCCGTGAAAGTGGCTGTTAAAAAAGGCAGAGAAACAGATGATAAAGTAGAAATTTTTGGAAATTTAAATGAAGGTGACAAATTAGTTGCAGAACCCACCGAAGAAATGCATGAAGGAATGCGCATTAAACCCTAACTTTATATTAAGCAATTAATAACATGTTAGCCAGAAGCCAGGAATTTAACGCACTAGCCAAGAATGAAACATTGGAAGATTTTTACAATCGCCTAAAAATCACTCGCCCTGAAATTCCTACGCCAAGTTTGGGCTTGATAAACGATATTGGTCACTTTAATGTTTTCGATCGCTCGGTGGTATGCACCAACATGCCATCAGCTTTTAGCAGAAGAGATTTTTATAAAATATCTTTAATAATCGGCAACGGTATTTTACACTATTCCGATAAGCAAATTGAAATTAATGGAAGAGCATTGCTTTTCACCAACCCCAACTTTCCGTATTCCTGGGAAAGTACATCGCCAAAACCTAATGGCTATTTCTGTCTTTTTACTGAAAATTTTATCCACCAAAGAAATGAGAGTTTACGGGAATCCTTATTGTTAAAAATAAATGACAACCCCGTAATTCATATCGATGAAGAAAAAGAAGAATTTATTAAGAGAGTTTTCATCAAAATGATGAAAGAAATGGAGGGAGATTATATCCATAAATACGATTTACTCAGAAATTATGTTCAGCTCATCGCTCATGAGGCATTAAAAGTAATTCCAAAAGGCGGCAATGTTATTAAACTTAATAACGCAGCAGCACGTTTAACAGCACAGTTTATAGAATTATTGGAAAGGCAATTTCCAATTGGTTCTACAGAACATGTTTTAGAGTTGAAAACGGCGCACGATTTTGCCTGCCGCCTTTTAGTTCATGTAAATCATTTAAATCATGCTGTTAAAGACGCCACAGGCAGAACAACTTCCGAACATATCGCGAAACGCGTTGCTACAGAAGCAGTTGCGCTATTGAAACATACCGAATGGAATATCGCCCAGATTGGTTATTGCCTGGGTTTTGAGTACCCGGCAAATTTCAATATATTTTTTAAACGCCAGATGGGTTGCACACCAAAATCATTCAGAGGTTAATCTACTTTTAACCAACCTGTTACACTCATTCTAACTGAGTTCGTAACCAATACCTCATGCTCAAGTTCATCACTTTTAAAAAACACTCCTCTTCCATTTTCAGGGGAAATGTTATGGGGCTTGCCATCCCGATAAATACAGAGTTCACCCCCATCGCCTTCTTTCCAGCCAACATTTAAATACATAATCATTGAGTATTTCCGGCTGCTGTTATTCTGAAACTGATCATAGTGTTTCTTATAAAAACTTCCCTTCTCATACACTGTATAATGAAATTCGTAGCCCGTAATTCCGGTATAGCAGGTTTTGTTTAAATGTAGAATAAAGCTATCCATTAAATCGAAAAAGTCGTTTTCATGCTTATTTTCGTGTTTTCTATCAAGCCAGTAAATTACATCACCTCTAACCATTTTGTTGTGCGCCACAACTTTATTATTTCCAGTTCCTGCAATTTTAAGTCGATTTTCGCTATAAAGTTCAGTTATATTTTCTCTTAGATGCCCGGCAAGTTTTAAGCTGATAAAATTTTCCGCAATTCCAATTTCATTATCGATAAAGCTATCGATTAACGTGTTAAAACTTTTTTCCAATCAATTTCGATTATGATTTTGCCACTTGCAAAACCAGTGGCAAGGTAACCTAAAATAAGCACTGATTTTTTTTTAACTACTTTTGGTAATCAACCTATTATTTCTGCTATGCAATCATTTTTTCCGGCACAATATTCAACTTTATCGGCTAAGGCTTTAAACACATACCTTGCCCATGCATATAATTTAAAAGGTTTTACCTGCCGTTTACTAATTAGAAATGTTAGCGATACCTACATCTTGCAAAATGGCGAGCGCAAATATATTTTCAAAATCTATAGGGATTCTCATAGAAAATTAGAAGAAATTGAGGCTGAAGTTGAGCTGCTTAATTTATTAAAGGAAAATGGCAATTCGGTTTCATATCCAATTCAAGATTTTTCAGGTAAGCACATACAACATTTTAATGCAATTGAAGGCCCAAGAAATGGCATTTTATTTTCATATGCGGAAGGACAGGTAATACAAGATCTGGAAGAAAAACACCTAATTCAAATTGGTAAAGATATAGCTAAACTTCACAATACGACTTCGGCCATCAAACTGAAAAATAAAAGAATCGTTTTCAACTTTGATACAACACTTTTTGAACCTTTGAGGACATTGAAACCTCATTTTGTAGATATGCAGGATGAATTTCAATACCTGGAGAAACTATCAAATCAGGTAATAAAAAAGTTCGAAGAATTTGATACTACTAAATTTAGCTATGGATATTGCCACTACGATTTTTTTCCAAAAAACTTCCATTTTGATGGCTCTGGAAAGATAACCTTTTTCGATTTTGATTTTGCCGGAGAAGGTTTTCTCATTAACGATTTAATGTCTTTCCTTAATCATTTCTTTTTTCATGGATTAAATAATCAGCTAACGAAAGACCAGGCTGAAACAGATTTTAATACATTTTTGATTGCTTATCAAACCATAAGAAAACTTAGTAATGATGAAATTGCGGCGATTCCATATCTGGGAATTAGCTTTCATATCTTCTTTCTTAAATTTTTCTACGATAACTACGATGACTGGTCGAATATATTTTTAACTCCAAAATATATTAAAAATAGAGTTAAACTGATACGGAAATGGGTTGAAATGTATTGTAACTTTTAGCATCAATACAATTTTAATCGTTGTTTTAATTTCAAAATCAGAATGTTACCTTAGCTAATCACTAAACTTCATCCTCATGAACCAGAAAATCATTAACCTGTACGATAAATACACGCACAGCCAGCTCAGCAGAAAAGAGTTTATGAAAAAACTCGCCATCTTAACTGGGAGCACAGCCTTAGCATTAACCGTTTTGCCGCTTTTAGAGAACAACTATGTTGCGGCAGCAGAATTTGAAAGCGATGAAATAACATCAGAAGAAGTCACTTTTGCAGGTGTTGATGGGAATATGAAAGCAGTTTTAGCGAAACCAAAAGGGAAAAAGAATTTAGGAGCAGTAGTGGTTATACATGAGAATAGAGGTTTAAATCCGCACATTATAGATGTTACCAAACGTGTAGCTGCAGAAGGTTTTATAGCTCTGGGTGTAGATGCACTTTCTCCACTTGGCGGTACACCTGCAGATGAAGATAAAGGAAGAGAACTAATCGGGAAACTAGACCCGGAGAAAAACCTACAGAATTATTTAAAAGCGCTGGAATATCTTCGAAAAATTAAAGGTGGAAATGGCAAAGTTGGCTGTGTTGGATTTTGTTGGGGTGGCGGTATGGCAAATAAACTTGCGGTAAGCGACCCTAATTTGCAAGCCTCTATTGCGTATTATGGTGCGCAACCAGCTGCTGCTGACGTACCAAAAATCAAGGCAAGTGTAATGATGCACTATGGCGGCCTGGATGAACGTATTAATGCAGGTATTCCTGCTTACGAAACTGCGCTGAAAGCTTCAAATATTGATTATAAAATTTTCATTTATGATGGTGTAAATCACGCTTTTAATAACAATACATCTCCAACCAGGTATAATGAAGCCGCAGCGAAATTGGCTTGGCAGCGAACAATAGATTTATTCAAAAATAAATTAGCCTAATATTTAGCTTAAAGATCGAATGAAAAATATATGTAATGCCTTGTTCGCCCTATTGGTACTCTGTTCTTGCTCTAAAAGTCCGAGAAGTGCTGAAGAAGTAGAGCTGACCCAAAACCCCGGAAGCTCAACTTCTAATATTGCTTTTAAAAATTACCTGGGTGTTAATGCTTTTGAATGGGATTTCACAGAACCAAATCAATCTAATTTAATTAGCGAAGTTAGAATGTCGACCATAAACTGTTTTGGGGGAATCAGGCATTACCTCGATTGGGAAAGAATGGAATCAACAGAAGGTAAATATACTTTTAACCCCACACATGCTGGAGGGGCTTATTATGATGTTATTTATTCAAGATTGAAAGCAGACAACCTGAGCCTTTTAGTTTGTATAAAAAATATTCCACCGTGGCTAATGAACACTTATCCCGCCGACCAGCGTGGTGGAGACAATACGCCGGTAAATTTTGGCGCCGATAAGAGTAATCCTGAATCCTATATTAAACAGGCAAAGATGGGTTTTCAATTTGCAGCAAGATATGGTTCAAATAAAAATGTCGATCCAAATTTAGTTTCGGTGAATACAGCACCAAGGTGGACAGCTGATGATTTAAATTCAGTAAAAATCGGATTAGACCTTGTGAAATATGTTGAGTGCAATAATGAACCTGATAAATGGTGGGCAGGAAAAAAAGCACAGCAAACTGCAGAAGAATATGCGGCTAACCTTTCTGCTTTTTACGATGGTAACAAAGGTAAACTTGGAAAAAATGTAGGTGTAAAAACCGCAGACCCCAATATGAAAGTTGTTATGGCTGGCTTGGGCGATGCCAAACCCGAATTTGTGGTCAAAATGATTGAGTGGTGCAGGAAAAACAGGGGCTTGAAAGCTGACGGAACTGTAGATTTGTGCTTTGATGTGATAAATTATCATCTTTATGCTAATGATGCCTATTTGAAGGGCGGAACATCTACTACTGGTGTAGCACCAGAACTTTCGGAAATTGGCGCTGTAGCTGATAATTTTGTAAAAATGGCAAAAGAAAATGCGCCCGGCCTGGAAGTATGGGTAACAGAAACCGGATATGATGTTGGCAAAACCCCGCAAGCGGCAATTGCAATCGGTTCGAAAACATCGTTTGTAACCCAGGCCGACTGGAACTTAAGGACCTCACTATTATATGCGAGGCACGGAATATCCAGATGTATGTTTTACATGCTAGACGATGCTGGAGGTATTAATAACCCGGTACAATATAGTTCCTCTGGCTTTCACAACGATGACTTGACTAAAAGACCATCTGCCGATTATATGCTGCAAACAAAAAAACTCCTAGGGAACTACTATTATTCAGCTACTCTAAGTAATCAACCTATTGTAGACTTATATAAGCTTGATAAAAAGGAGATTTATGTTTTGACTATTCCAGATCAAAAAGGTAGAACTGCAAGCTATCAACTGGATTTAGGCACCGCTACTCAAGCCGTAATACACACTTTGCAGATTGGAAAGGATGAAATGGCGCATAGAACCGTAAATGTTGCAAACGGAAAATTACAGATTGATGTGACGGAAACGCCAATTTTCGTAGAAAAAATATAAGTAAGGATTAAATCCTTACTTTATTTCTAACTGATAGATGTTGCCTTTATTTCCGGCAAGTAAGACTAAGTTACCTTTTCTTGCTTTTTGAACAGCATTGAAGCTAATATCAGAAATATGTTTCCACGTGTTGCCACCATCTGTAGAGATATCTGTACCAGAAGTTCCGGTGGCAATTAAGGTATTTTTGTTTAAATACGTTACGCCAGAACGGTAGCCGGAAACAGGAATTTGAGGCTTAAACCAATTTTTGCCTCCATCTTTAGTAATTAGCACATTGTTTCCGTTTTCTTTATCTTTTACATAATTGCCGCCAACAACTAGGCCATTGCTGGCATCATAAAAATCAATAGAAAATGGGCCGGTACTACTTTCTCCCTGCCAAATTGGGCATTTAAAAACTTGCCATGTAACACCGTAATCAGGTGAAAAATAAATATTCGATGTTGATCCACCTGTGGCCACCCATGTTTTACCACCAATAATGGTTTTAACTGTTGTTCCACTCGCAGCAAAGCCAGCCTCACCTTTTGTTAGTGGCGTTTTAAGATTAGATGAAATATCTTCCCAGTTTTTTCCGGCATCGGCTGTTTTCAAAAGTTTTATCTGATTATTTATTGGATCTCCAAAAACGATTGCTCTATTTTTATCCCAAAAACCTAAGCCATCTAAAAATATTGCGGTATCTATATTTTTGTAGGTTTGAATCCAGCTCTTACCACCATCCATTGTTTTCAAAATATAGGCTGGAGAACCTGCATTAACAACTATTGCCTCATTTTCATTAAAGGCTTCTATATCTCTGAAATCTAATTTCTCGTAGCCCTTAGGCGTTATCCATTGCCAGTTTACGCCGCCATCGATTGTTTTCCCTACCGTTCCATTGCTTCCACTTACCCATGAGATTTTGTCGCTTACAACACTTAAGCCTCTAATACTAGTATTGGTATGTTCATTCAACGGCCTGAGCGAGTACGTTTGAGCAGCACAAAAAAAAGGTGCCAATAAAAGGCACCATATTATTTTTTTCATTTTCATTTCTATTTAACTCTTCTAAAGGTTTCTGACCGCCCTAATAAAGAGATGCCAATGTAACCCCTTACGTTCATTACCTCATTACTTTTTAAGGATATGTTACAACTGTAGGTTTTTCCGCTTTTTGGATCATAAATAGTTCCATCAGTCCATTTGCCATCTTCATAGACAAAATCCTTCAAAATTTCTAAATTTAACAAAGGCCTGTTTTGTAAGCTTCCGGTTGGATTTTTAGAATCGGTTTTAGGCTTACCATTTAAATTTGGTTCCTTTAACCAGGCTAATTTCCCATAATATTTATCTCCTTTTTTGTAAATCTCAATTTGGCCTTCACCAGCTGAATTTAGCCATTTTCCAACAATTGCATCTTTGCTCTGTGCAATTGCATTGATGCTTATTACCGCGAAAAGCAGTATTAAAAACTGAAACTTTCTCATAATCGATTTCTATTTAGTGTTTTTAAAGATAGTAATTTGCACTTTCTATGCAAACATAATAAATAGAAAAAACAGCAGAAAGTTTTAAGGTATTTCTAAATGTTCGATACAATGGGCATATACTTTTTGCGGTAACTATAGAATAGAAACAAATTAAATAGCAACATAACACCAACCATTGGTAAATCTTTCGGAGCTAAATAAAGGTGATAAAAGAATATGTTTAATGTAACAGGAAAAATAATTACCGCTGCGAGCGGAGCAGTTCTCCCAATTAATAGCAAAATTCCGCTAACCAATTCGGTAACCTTAATTAGCGGCATTAAATAAACGGAAGCCATTACGCCAGCCATAAAAGTTTTTTGCGCATCAGTCATTACTGGTGTTTTTGGCATATAATGAATGAAGTAACTTACGGATGCAAAAAGGTACATTGCCGCTAATAAAACGCGGATAATAATTGTTGTAATCTTCATAATTAAATGTTTTTAAATAAAAATAATAAAAAGCTTGATTAATTTCAATGCTTCTACAATCTGTTATCATTATAATTTGTAATCGTAATTTATCATCCAGTGAATACCAAATTTATCGGTTAGCATACCGAAAAATGCACCCCAAAAAGTTTTTTCAAGTGGCATTGTTGCTTTGCCACCTTCAACCAACCCATTATATAGCTTCCGGGCTTCTTCCTCACTTTCTGCATCAACTGAAAGTGAAACTGCGGTACCAAAAATAACTTTTGGCATTGGTTCCGTAATATCTGTTCCCATTAAAATATTGCCACCAACCGGAAGTGCAATGTGCATCAGCTTATTTAAATCTTCCGTTTTCATTTCATCGCATCCAGGCGAATCCTTATATCTTTGAACCGTAATAAATTCCCCGCCAAAAATTGATTTATAAAAATTAAATGCTTCTTCGGTATTACCGTTAAAATTTAAATACGTATTAACTGTTGCCATAATTTAGTAAACTTGAATATTTTTTATTTCACAATGGTTGTTAAGTCGATAATTTACATGTAATTCATTGGCGGGTAGCCTAGTAACCGCCGCCACAAAGCAATTTGCCCGATACAGTTGGCTTCTCTGTATGTTGTAAAAGAAATCATGTCGAAAAGATTCATTTTGATGCCCGGCATCTCATAAGGTTCTTCTAATTTATCATCCGATGCATTTATTAAAGCCTCCTGCAGAGGAGGAGATATTTTCAACCAATCCTTTTTAAATTCTGCCAAAGATGGGTAGCTGGCATTTTCAACCAAGCCTTTGTTATCTTTAAAAAGTTCTCCCGTTTCTGATTTTAAATTTATACCAAAGGAGTTGGCTAAATAAAACCGGCCATAAACAACACTCCCGGTAATCCATGCCATGTGGTTTGCTTGTGTATTTAAGCGATTTTGAGCATCGCTTTCTTTGATTCCGTCCAAAGCCCTCAATAAAAAATCAGTTTGCATGTCATATAAAACAATAATTCCATATAATTTATTACTTGCTGGTTTCTTCTCCATAATAGTAGTTTTTGCTTATCGTGATTACTAACTAGTATAAAGTTAAGTTTAAAAACTCAAAGGTGTCGTTCCTGTAAAAGTCAATATTAGGGGGTGTTTAAGACAATAAATTTTTATATTTACTATGTAAATCTAACCACATGATAAAGACTGCCATCATAATTCCTGAACAGTATAAACTCTTGAGTGTTGCTGCAATTTTAGAGGTTTTTGAATCTGCCAATAAGTTTCAGACGGAAAAAGGGTTACGCCAGGCATTCGATATTTCACTTATAACAGGTAAATGCGAAATTGATGGCTTCTTTAAATCCTATAAATCTTCTACGATATATGTTGAGGACACTTATGAGCTTATTCTTATTCCCTCATTTACCACAGAAAATATTAAAAATACGGTTTCGGTAAATCAGGCATTTATTCCATGGATAATAAAACAGTATAATTTGGGTGCTGAAATTGCAACATTTTGTACGGGTGCATTTTTACTTGGTGCAACAGGTTTATTGGATGGCAAAGTAGCCACAACCCATGTAGATGCCTGTCCGGCTTTCGCCGCAGCATTCCCCTCAGTTCAACTAAAAGCAGATAAAACCGTTACGCAAGATGGAAAATTGTTTACAAGCGGCGGTGCAACCTCTACATTCCATTTACTTTTATATTTATTACAGATTCACTATGGAAAAGATTTGGCGATAAAAACGGCAAAAATATTCGCGATTGATATGGATAGGCATAATCAATCGTATTTCAGTTCTTTCCAGCCATCGAGGCTTCATAACGATGAAATAGTTGCATCTGCACAAGAAAAAATTGAGAGCAGTTACCAAGATGTAGCTACAATTGAGGAGATGATTAAAGATATCCCATCAAGCCGGAGAAATATTGTTAGAAGATTTAAACAGGTTATCGGAATAACGCCAATTGAATATCTCCAACAAACCAGAATTGAGGCTGCGAAAAAACTTTTAGAGCAAACTGCTCAGCAGATGACCGAGGTTATTTTTAATTCGGGGTATAACGATCCGAAAGCATTTAGGAAAGTTTTCAGAAAAACAGTGGGGATGACACCTTCACAGTATAGAGAAAAATTCCAGTCAAGGTAATAAATATTAACCTGATTACATTTTAAACAACCATTGTAATCATTCCAATACATACTAAAATAATTGCGGTTAATAAAATAATTCTGGTTAACTTAACGTTATAGTATTTTAACCAAATAGTTATATTATGAGCACACTATTTCTAATTCTTGGTTCTTTCTATTTAATTTCAATTTGCGCAATGGTTTACTGTTATTATTCAGCAGAACCTATGCCAAGTGATTATGAAAAGTTATAGCGTAATTTAATATTTGAATTCCTTTTCCTGTTAAAGAAATTTTGGACTATTTTATTATTAACACCACGCCTTCATTTTTCATTTTATAGTAGTATTGTTTCTGATTTCCATGTTCTAAAACCTGGACAGCTATAACTTCGCCTTCTTTACCATTATCTAAACTAATATAATCGCCTCTTTTAACATTATCTAGAACAGAAGGCTTAGTATTTTTTGATATATTAATCATAATCACGACACAGGATGAATATTATGATAACAGCATTAAGCTAATTATGTTTGGTAAATAACACCTCGTGAACAAATTTCATCAGCTAAAATGTTGATAACTTTTAAAACAAAAAAAATTGATTTATATATAATTTAAAATAACTTAACGTTATAGTTACACTAACCAAACAATCAAACATTATGAGCACATTCCTATTAATTTTAGCTAGTTTTTATGTAGTTTCTTTCGGGTTTATTATGTGGTGTTATTTCTCTGCAGAAAAAATCCCCAGTGATGATGAGAAATTTTAATTTAAAAATTTAATTCTAGATTAACCTCTCCAGCTATTTCCCTCACATTCCTAAATAAAACCTTACTTTTTTATCCATTCAATTATTTCAATAGCTTTACCGGTATACCACAATACTGCCGAAATTAGAAAGATTGCTATCAGCAACCAGAGCATTGGCCAACCTTCAAATTTCCTTTTCTTGTTGCTTAAGTAAACATTTTGAGATCTAGTATTATCCGTACCATCCTTTTCTCCCTTCACTATTTTAGGATTGCCATCAACTCTCATGAATAATAATTTGGTTAGTTAATAATTACAATTCGCTAGCCCAAAAAGCATAAGAGTTAATGGACAGCCTAAATACCCAACAAAAAAAATGCCATCCTTTATTGAACAATATTTATTAAGATTAAAAAAAAACAAAACCATAAATAACTGATTTTTAAATAAATATGGCTGTTCTTAGCGAGTTTATGGTATTAACTTGTCCACTCTTAAATTATCAAACAGTCGGTAAAAACTTTCTTCTGTATCCTGATAAACTGTAAAACCCAATTTTCTGCTTTTAGACATAGCTGTCATAACCTCAATTGGCCTACCTAAATCCAAATCCGTGTGCCATGGCGTAGCAATGCGTTGAAGATTCGTTTCCATTAACCCGTATTTTGAAGCAATAGCTTTCCATGAATCCTCACAGTTTGCCATTTCAAGTTCCAGAGATTTAATTTCACCTTCAAAACCGGTGGCTTCAATATTAAAATAGTCTGCAATTTTGTACCACAATCTGCTCCAGCGAAATACATCACCATTAACTATATTAAACGCTTCATTTTTTGCGGAATCAGTAGTAGATGCCCAAAATAAATGCTCGGCTAATATTTTCGCATCCGTAACATCAGATAAACCATTCCATTGTGCGGAAGAGCCTGGCCAAACAAATTTACGCCCTGTTTCTTTACAAATGCTCGCATAAACGGCCAAAGTGGTACCCATGTTCATAGCATTTCCCACGGCTTTTCCGATAACGGTATGAGGCCTGTGAATACTCCATGTAAATCCATCACGGGCTGCTGCTTGATAAACCTCATCTTCTTGTGCATAGTAAAAGTTCTCTAATGCCAACCTCGGATGTTCTTCTCTCAAAGGTGTTTCGGGCAAGAAGCCTTCCTTTGCATAGGCTTCAAACGGACCTAAATAATGCTTTAAACCAGTAACCAAAGCAACATGCTGAACCGATTTTTTTGCCGAAAGTACATTCAGAATATTGCGAACCATTAATCCATTAACCTTAATATTTTCGCTTTCAGTTTCATTTCTCATCCATGTTGTAATGTAGACATGGGTAGGTTTAATATCTGTGAGCGCGAGCTTTAACCCCTCTAAATCTAATAGATCTACTGCAACTGGCTTAAGACCATTTCTATCAGGCCCTGGATTGCGTGAAAGCCCGTAAGTTTCCCAACCTTTTGATAGTAGAAATGCTGCCAGATTGCTACCTGCAATACCGCTGGCACCAACAATTAACGCTGTTTTATTCATTATAAATGTTTTCTGTAAAGCTAAAGAAACCAAAACTTTTAGCGATTGACCTGTATCAAATAGGCTTCTTGATCCAAATCAAGCCACGAAAATTTAGTGCTACGATTTCTATCACTATCTTTACGGAGATAATTACCAAATGATAGAAGTACTTTTTAAACATATAGAAGAAAAAGTTTTGTTGACCCCTTCAGACAAAGAAGTTATTAATTTTTTTTTTCATCCAAAAAAAATAAGAAAAAGGCAATACTTACTTCAGGAAGGTGATTTATGTAAAAATCTTGCCTTTGTTGTATCAGGCCTTTTGCGTACCTACAATGTGGATGACAAAGGCATAGAACACATGAATATTTTTGGTTGGGAAGGCTGGTGGCTTTCTGACTTCAATAGCTTTCTTACGGGCGAACCGGCCATTTTTAATATTGATGCGATAGAAAACTCGGAGATATTAATGATTTCACGGGAAAATTATGATGAATTGACCTTGGCTGTACCCATAATGGACCGTTATTTCCGGATATTATATCAAAATAGTCTTGTTACAAAAGAGAAAAGATTGATGAGCAACATCACCCATACTGCAGAGCAGAAATACTTACAACTCCTGGAATCTAATCCAGAAATAGTAAATCGCATCCCACAAAATTTAGTTGCTTCTTATCTCGGTATTGCACCTGAAACGTTAAGCAGAATCAAAAAAAAATTATCATTAAAGGAATAGCCTGCATTTTAACTTAGAATTGATGCCGATTGGGAGCTTAATTTTTAGCATAAAAAAAAACTTCCGATTATCGGAAGTTTTAGATGTACCCTCTCGGAGGAATACTTTGAACACTTAAGTGCTTTCTTACAGGTTCTTGGGCCAATTGTCGATGACTTAAAGAGCAAGGGATTTATATAAAAATCTATTTTTTTTGAAAAAGTGGCAACCGTTGTACTAAAAATTTAGAACACAAAAACTTGGCAAATATGAATAATAATAGTTTTGCTTTTTTTCGTTGATAAAAATGAACCAATGAATTCGACTGGAGACTCCGCTAGAATTAATCAAGTCATTTTGGAACTTAAGATCAGAAAACCCAAATGTAAGAAGGTTATATCCGATCCTTTGAATTATCCTTGCGACAATGAGTTTACCGATTTTAGCCATGAAAATGGAAAATCCAGTCCCTTTGACCCCTAGCCACCAATTTACTAACATTGAGGCTAGCAAAACTTTACAAAAATTTTTACTTCTGGTGAGATGGGGTCAATCTACTTTGGTTTATCCAATAAGGTCTATTTTATCCTAATTCCAATTACTAAGGAGCACTTGATAAGTCAGCCGAATTGATAGGCAATGACTATTTTATCAACAGCTGTTATGTTCTCACCCATTTGTCTTCTCAATAGGCTCCTGAAGTTTGCCGCCCACTTCGTTGCCAAACAAATAAGTATCTCTTGGTTAAGCAAAAGACGCTCCGTTTAGAGAGTGGCGCAATAGCCTTCCAATAAATCGGCTGCCTATAGTAAACCAATTCATTAATATTCACTAAAAAATGCGTTACCTTAAAGAGCAAGTGTTGGCCATCCGGCGAACCACTTGCTCATAACCAAATTAGAGGCGGCTTCGAGGCGCCACTTACTACCGTTATCTAGAATACACAAGCATACACCTTATAAACTGTTGTTACTTAGTCAATTCTAGAATATATTGTCCCTTAGCCGGAATAGATATCGATTGCTTAAGTGCAAATTCTTTTGAGCTTATGACATCCTTTCCGGATGAATATTTGGAAATCAAATCACTAAATCTATCCAACTTTAATTCCTTATCGGTTAAAGAACTGTTGAATATAACAATGACAGTTTTATCATCTTTAATCCGGCCATAAACATATAAGCCATCTTTTGGGGCATAGTGAATCATCTTGCCAGCAGTGATTGCTTTACTTGTTTTTCGCCATTGAAGAAGTTTGCGCAAATAATCCCAGGCTTCATTTTGTCTATCACTCCGGCCCGCACTGGTAAATGCATCCATTTTATCATCTGGCCATCCGCCGGGAAAGTCAACGCGTAAACGTCCGTCCCCGTCTTCTTTTGTTCCAACCATCAAAATTTCGGTGCCATAATAAATCTGAGGGATTCCACGCATGGTCAATAGAAAAGCAAGACCCTGCTTGTACCTTTTTAAATCTTTATCTTCTTTCCTGCTAAAACGGCCAAGATCGTGATTATCCAGAAATGTGAGTATATTGTAGGGGTCGGCATATACAAAATCCTGAGCAATATCTTCAAAGAGGTCACCTAAGTAGCCATTGTCAGTTTCCCCGTCAAATGCCTTTTGCATGGCAAATGTGAGTGAGAAATCCATCGGCGTTTTCAAAAAGGAATTGTTTCTACTCAAAACTGAGTTCGCCTGCCACCAGGCGGGTGAAGTCTTTTTATTGTACCAGGTTTCGCCCACTATATTGAACCCTGGATATTCATCATACAGTTCCTTATTCCATCTGGCCAAAAAATCAAAGTCCATGTAGGAGTAGGTATCCTGCCTGATGCCGTCAATTCGGGCATACTCTATCCACCAGATGCTATTTTGAATGAGATAAGTTGCCAGGTGGGGATTCTTTTGGTTCAAATCAGGCATCCCACGGGTGAACCATCCGTTAAGAAATGTATTGCGCTCTGTAGGAGAAGCGTGGACATCCATCACCGATACTGTAGCATGGTTCGTCTGTAGAAAAACACCATCATTATTAATCCAGTTTTTTGCTGGCAAATCGTTCATCCACCAATGAGAACTGCCGCAGTGGTTCAACACCATATCCATCACCATTTTCATACCCTTATCATGTGTTGCCTTGGTTAGCGCTTTGAATTCCTCATTAGTACCGAAACGCGGATCTGACTTATAAAAATCAGTAATGGCATAACCATGATAAGAGCCACCACGCATTCTATTTTCCTGAACCGGGTTTAGCCACACGGTGGTAATGCCGAGGTCTTTCATGTAATCAAGTTTCTGCAATACTCCTTCATAATCCCCTCCATGACGGGCGTTCGGGCTCTTTCTGTTTACCAATACGCTGTCCAGATTATCATTTTTTATATTTCCATTCGCAAATCGATCAGGGGTTATCAGATACAAAACATCTGAAGCGTTAAATCCTAAAGCACCGCTATTGTCTGTACGGCTTTTGAGCGGATAGTTGTAGATGAATTTCTCAGCACCTTCCGTGAAAGTGATGGGTACCTTTCCCGCTTTTGCATTTTTGGATACATTAACATAAAGGAAAACATAATTAGGGTTATCCACTTTTACCGCCTGTTTTAAAGTAACACCTGCATAATTCAGACTTACCTTTGCATTACCGATTCCTGGGCCATAAACCAAAATCTGGAATTCAGTTTTTTTCATACCGGTCCACCAGTTTTCAGGTTCAACTCTCGAAATTGAAATTTTAGCAAATGCCTGGCCGGTGGTTAGGAAAATCGCTGACAGCAATATTTGTATTATCTTTTTATACATAATCTTTTAATTATTGATGATTTATAATTATCTATGAAGAACCATATATTGATAAGGTTCTAGCTTTACCACTTCAGCCAGGTTCGTTTTTGAGCCATCGAAAGCACCTTTCCATTTGCCTTCCAATGTGGCCGGCAGACTGTAATCAACCGCCTTATTTCTTAAATTTGAAAGAACAAGAATCTGTTCAGCGTTAAGGGTTTTGGTGAAAACGCATACATCATCACTGCTATAGGAAGCCATTACGCCCCTGCGTATCGCTTTACTTTTATTCCGGAAAGCCACAATTTTTTTATAGTCGGCTAGCACATCACGGTTAGCGTTCGCCAAGGACCAGTCAACAGATTTTCCTGTGAAAGGAAAAGTAAGCCGGAAAGGCGTTCCGATTTCCTGGCCATTGTAAATCATTGGAATACCTTTCATGTAGGCCGTAACCACAAAGGCGGCCATGGATCCTTTTTCGCCACCAAAAAGCTCAAGCGGCGTTCCGTCCGATCCATTAACATCATGATTGGTTAAGTAACGTACGACGGCCTGGCCTTCCTTTGCATCCTTATAATCCCGTTCATTTAATACATCAATCGATTTCACAGATTTATTTTTATTGAAAATACTTTTCATATTCCCAAAATAATTGAAGCCAAAAAAGTAATCAAAACCGGCACTAAGGTATTTGGGGCTGCTGCCTTCGGCTAACATTAAGAGTTTATGTGTTTTAATGGTTGTCAAACTATCGTTTACCTGTTTCCAGAACTCTAGCGGAGGCCCGTCTGCATAATCACAGCGGAAACCGTCGATGTTCGCCCTATATACCCAGGATTTCATGGAGTGAATCAGTGATAACCTTAGTTCCTGATTGCGAAAATCCAGCTGAGCCACATCCTTCCAGGTTTCAGGATATTTGATGTTTCCGAGACTATCGCGAAGGTAATAACCCGGTTTTTCTATCCAGGGATGATCCCATGAAGTATGATTGGCTACGATATCGAGCATGACCGCAATATTTCTTTTATGTGCCTCATTCACCAGCTTTCGTAAATCGTCCAGCGTGCCAAATTCCTTTCCAACCTCATCATAGTTCATGGTTGCATAGGGAGAATTTGCACCTTTTAGTTTACCCACCGGATAAATTGGCATCAGGTAAATCACATTAACCCCAAGATCTTTTATCTCATTAAGCCTTTCAGTTACGCCTGCGAAATCACCTGTTTTACTAAAAGCACGCGTATTAACCTGATACAGCATCACGTCTCTGGTGTCCGGAACCCCGTGGAAGGGTTTTCCATACTGAGCGGGATAGACGTTGTCCTGAGCCATTGAAAAAATGGGCGGCATCCAACAGCAAAATACTGTAAAAAAGAATGTTAAAAAGTTGTTTTTCATAAGTTAATTTTTACGCTTTAAAGTTATTGAGGGTTGACAAATGCCAAACCCAAAGTAAAAATTCAGATTAATAGCCTGGATTTTGCTTTAAATTAGGATTAGCATTCATTGCCGCGGTCGGAATCGGAAATAGTTGCCAATGGGCATCCACCGCAGGAACCAGTCCATGCCCCAAAGTGAAAGTACCAAAACGTATCATATCCTGCCTGCGGTGTCCTTCCCAGTTTAGTTCGAAACCACGCTCGTCATAAATATTTTCCAGCGTGGGATTTGCAGTTAATGCACCAACGCCTGCCCTTACCCTTACCTGATCAATAAATGGCTTTGCAGCAGGGGCATTACCGAGGCGAACATGGCATTCGGCAATCATCAGCAGTATATCAGCATAGCGGTAGACCGGAAAGTCATTAGAACTGCCGCTACCATCATTTGGTGCCACAGGGTAAAACTTAACGCCACGTACACCTTCAGTGATTCCCGCCCCAGGGTTAATGAGTGAGGTTACTTTTGGAGTATAGGTTACCCCACCTGGCTGAGGCCCTATTAAAAACTGTTTTATTCTAATGTCATTTGCAGCGTATTTATTGTAGGTTTCTTCCGGCACAATGGTTCCATTCCATCCAGCAAAGCCAAACATAGCCACGCCATTCGGCCCGTTTACACTCCGTAAGGCCAATACATTGTTACCTATGACGTTGCGTTTCAGCCATATGGCCAGAATCGTTTCATCATCCGGGCAAACATCTCCAAAAAGTTCAAAATAACGGTTACCCAAAGGACTTGAAGCATTGGGCGTACCAGGATGTAGCGTGTAGCCACCCGAAGCCACTTTAATACACGCCGCAAGGCATTCTGCCCATTTTGTCGTTCCGGTGTACACACCTGCATTGAGATACATTTTGGCTAAAAAAGTATAGGCAGCCCATTTATTAAAACGCCCATAGAATATCCCGCCCCTGGTTTCAGGCAAAATATCAGCGTTTGCCGTAATTTCACTTACAATCCAATTGAAAATCTGAGTTCTGGTCTGTACTTTTAGCTGTGCTGTAGTAATGTTGTTATCTGTGTAAAAAGGTACATCCCCAAAATCATCAATCAATAAGTAATAAAACCAGGCACGCAAAACCTTAACTTCCGCAATTTTGGCTGCCGGTGCATTGGCTTTTTCCAGTTGTTCTATGGCCAGGTTGGCCAGATAAATTGAATTATAGCAGGCATTCCAGGTTGTATTAATCTGGCCGAGTGCAGGAGTCCAGGCCCTTGTATAGAGCCAGGCATTCTCCGGCCCCCAGTCACCGCTAACGCGGTGAGGCACGACCTGTTCATCGGTACTCATATTGTTTGTATCATAGTACCCATTATCTCCGCCGCCGAACTGGGGCATACGGGCATAAACGCTCGCCAGCGCTATATCGGCACCCTTAGGGTCGGCAAAGAACTGATCTGCGGTATATTTATCATAAACATTTTCTTCAACTTTAGTGCAACTCTGTACCATCAGACCTGTAGCCACTATTGCTGTGGTTATTAATTTTTTCATAATTTTTTATTTTAAGATGATATTCAGACCTAAAGCAATATTTCGTACCCTAGGGTAAATACCATTGTCTCCCCCGGTTTCCTCAGGGTCGATACCGGAATATTTCGTAATTAATAAAAGGTTTTGTCCGGTAAGTGAAAAGCGTACGGAATTAATGTGCTTTGATTTTGCTGTTGGAATCCGATAGCCCAGGTTCACGTTTTCAAGACGGATAAACTTTCCATCCTCAAGCCAGTAGTCTGATGCCAGAGGATAAGCTGAGGTGAAAAGGTTGTCATCTAATGCGCTTTTTAATAAATTTGACCTGCCCAGGTTTTCAAGAAAGCTTAAATTGGAACGCAGCGCATTGAACAATTTGTTTCCACCAGAACCGCGTACCAATAACGAAGCATCGAAGTTTTTATAGCTGAAACTCGGCGTAAAGGCAAAGGTATATTTAGGCTGCGTCTGGCCTTCGAAGATTCTGTCGGGACTGGTTGCCCCGGCATCGATGCGGCCATTTTTATCCTGATCCACAATAATTTGCGTTCCGTTGGCACTGGCACCTCCATGCTGAAGAATATAAATCGAACCGATGGCCTGGCCAACTACCAGGTATGCATTTTGTCCGCCATAGGGAACATTATTTGTAATTAACGGCACACCGTTAAGCGAACCGCTTAAGTTGAGAACCTTAGAATCCATTAAGGTCAGGTTCCCGCCTAGTGAAAGCCTTGTAGAAGAATTTTTAATCAGGTCATAACTTAAAGCCATCTCTACACCCCTTCCCTGGATGCTACCCACATTTGCCTGAATAGATCCTGTTGGGAAAGGCGGTTGAGGAACAGTATAGCCATATAATAATTTATCTGTTACGTTTTTATAGATATCAAAACTTCCGCTTAAACGTCCTTTGAACAGCGCAAAATCAAGCCCAACATTTGTTGATTTCTTTTGCTCCCATTCCAAATCTGCGTTTGCATTCTGGGTTACCCTGAAATTGGTTTGCACATTACCCGCAAAATAAACCGTTCCGGACCCTTGTACGATTTGCAGTGATTGTAAAACACTTAAGGGCTGCTGGTTCCCGGTAATACCAAAACCGCCCCTTAATTTTAATGTAGTGAAGACATTCTGGTTTTTCATGAAAGGTTCCTGGTCAATTTTCCAGGCTGCAGAAGCGGAAGGGAAATTTCCCCATTTATGATTTGCGCCAAATACGGTTGCTCCATCCCTTCTGAAATTGGCCGTTAATAAGTACCGGTCTTTGAAGGAATAATTAACACGGCCCAGTACAGATACGGTTCTGCGCTGATTGCGATAAGACGAATAATCTCCCGCTTGTACTTTAGAAAAATCACCTAAACCTAAGTTATTATAAGTCGCCAGATCATTTACAAATCCTCTGGCCGCACTTCCGCTTCCAGAATCCATCTGGGCCTGCCACTCATAAATTGCAGCAGCATCAAAATGGTGGTCGCCAAAATCTTTGCTGTAATTCAGCTGGAAATCCATGAGCTTATAATCAGAGTCGTTATTATTAACACTGGCATATCCTTTTTGATCGATTGCCGCGGCGACTGTAGAAACTGCAGGAGTATAATTACCAGAAGTTCCGTTGGTTTTCTGCCAGCTACCAAATACCTCCGCAGAAAGCCCCCCGATGATTTTATAATTAATGCGCATCGAACCCAAAAGGCGGTTTGATTCGGATTCATTGATAATGGTGTTTGCTGCAGCAAGCACATTAAGGGGCTGAAAGAGGTTTGGATCCGTAAAATAGCTGCCATCCGGACGATAAACCGGATCGGTTGGCCTGGATATATAAGCATTGGAAATCAGATTAGAAGTAAATGCCGCTCTCCCGATAGAACCCGGGCTTCCATTATTTTGGGAATTGGTACCGTTTAAGGTCATGGTAACGGAAAGCTTATTGTCTAATGCTTTCTGTGTGGCCTCAATACGTCCAATAAATCGTTGATTATCTGAATGGATTACGATGCCATTTTGGAGTACCATGCCCAGCGAAGCCCGGTAAGAAAAATTATCGCTGCTGCCGCCTAAAGTAAGCGTATGGTTCTGGGTGGTACCCGTTCGGGTAAGTAAACCAAACCAATCGGTATCTGCTCCAAAATTAGAGCTGGCAGGTATGCCACGGGCAGCCGCCTGTTGCGACCATTCCGAGGCCGTAAGCATTTCGAGTTGTCTGGTCACGACATCTACCGAAGAATTCGCATTGTATTCAATCGAGGTGCCACTCCGGCTTTTCTTCATCGTCACAATTAATACCCCGGATGCCCCACGTGAGCCGTATATAGCGGTGGCAGAAGCATCTTTAAGCACTTCGATACTTTGAATTTCAGTTGGCGGAATCTGGCTTAAAAAACCGACATCTCCTTGAACCCCGTCAATAACAACAAGAGGATTGTTATTCCCCTGGATGGATGTGATGCCCCTTATTTTGATATTAGGTGCACTTCCCGGCTCACTGCCTGTTTGGGTTATCACTACACCCGCTGCCTTTCCGGCAATTTGCTGCAGGGGACTTGTGATGGCACCCTGATTGAAATCTTTACTTCCAATGCTCGCTACCGCCCCGGTCACATCCGACTTTTTCGTCGTACCATAACCTACAACTACCACATCAGAAAGTGATTTTGCATCTTGTCTGAGCTGAATGACTACGGACTTCCCGGCAGTTAAAATGCGTTCGGCCGCGTCGTAGCCCATGTAATTTACAACTATAGTCAAGGCCGTCTGGTTGCTATTGAGCTGGAACTCCCCTCTGGCATTGGTCGTGACCTGCTGGCTTGTTCCCTTTACTTTGAGGGTGGCACCGACCAAAACTTCATTATTTTCATCTACAACCTTTCCATTGAAAACCGATTGTTGAGAAAATACGATTCCGGAGATGAATAGAAAAAGTACGGACAGCCCATACTTAAAAAAGTAAAAGAAGTAATTTTTTCTCATAATATTTTGTTTGCTATTTGGTTATTGCGCTGCTGAAATGGCTCTCTTTGAACGCAAATCAAAGTAAAGAGAGTTTTAAAGCATCTACAATAGACTCAAATCAAAATATTAAAAATAAGAGGCGCAACATATTATTATAATACTAAAAATCAAATAGTTATAATTAAAAATGAGTTAACATGATATAGATAATTGGCGCATGAGGTTAAGGATATACGCGGATTTTTTTAAAAAAAAGGGAAGTTCAAACTCAACAAAGAATTGATTCCGTGTGCAGTTTATTCAGAAAAAAAAGAAGTTGTTTCTATTAAAGACTAAGCTAAATAACCTGCATATTTAAGCCTGTATTTCTTCAAATTAAGCCTGGTAATCCAATGGAAAATCATTTTTCACAGTCCTTATGCCCATAATTTTTTCCTTGAAGGTCTCATTTGCGACCAAAGAGCGGTTTTTTACTTTAGTTTTATAGGTATAGATGGTATTCACCGAATAATTTAAAATTTTTGCAATGTTTTCGTTTTCATCAATCCCCAGCCGAATCAATGCAAAAATCCGCAGTTCATTATTCATTAACTGGCCAGGTGTAAGAACCGTTTTATCTTTTTCTGCAAACAAGGCATTGAATTCGAGGATAAAATCGGGGAATAAATTCAAAAATACCTCATCAAATCTTTGAAAAAAACTTTCCCTTTCGATATTGGTATTCAGCCGTTTCACCATGAGCTGTAAAGCGTCGTAGTCTTTTGAATGGATAATTTTTTCCAGGCTCTTTTTCAGTTTTTCAAGCTTATCAATCGAATCGGAATGGATGTTGAAAAACTGGCCAATATACTCTTCCTTGATGAGATTCACCTCATCAAGTTTTCTGTTTGTCCGGGTTAAAGATCGGTTGGCGACATCAAGAGAAGCATTTATCTTAAGCAGTTCAGCATTGGCAATGTTCAAATCGTAATTTTTTTCCATTATCAATTTATCTGCGATGCGGATTTTCTTTAACTGCTTAAATGTTTTGGAAGCGAAATACACCGTTAGGATAATCAAGAAGGTAATAATAGATGCGTAAATGAGCAGAGACCGTTTCTGCTTTTCAATATCGTTTATCTTATCTTTTTCTATTATGGGCAGGATATTGCTGATTTCCACTTTCCGCTGCTTGGCACCGTAGAAGTTATTATCTTCAATGGCAGCATGGATATAATTGAATGCTTCCTTAATCTGTCCCTTCTGGTAAAGGTATTCGGCAAGTTTAACCATTGCCAAAGATTCTTTTATGGAATGCGTGTTATCAATAATAGATGATTTTAACAGATAGCGCAGCCCAAAATCCGGCTTGTTTACGCTGAAATAAAGGTAGCTCAGGCAACTATAATTAATGGCGCTATCGGGATAGGAAAGTTTAAGTTTGAGCAATGATTCATATGAACGGATGGCCTGATTAAATTGCTTTGCACGGAGCTGCTTTAGCCCAATTCCGGAAAGGTATTCACGAGACCCTTTAGTATATCTGCTTATAATCGTATCACAATATTTCAACCCTTCGGCACGGTATAATTCGCTAAAGTCATGAATCTTATTATAATCGGTTAAATCAAAATTTGCCCGGGCCATTAGAAAATAATATTCAAATTGTTGTGCTTTGTTTAATGCTTTAGGGTTCACCCGCTTAAGGGTATCCAAACCTTCCTTGAACATTCCGGATGAAACCAGTACAAAACCCAGGTTCACTTTGGAATAGTTTATTTTTTCAGCATCATTTAAAAGCTGTGCACAGGTGGCAACTTTTTTACTGTACACATAGGCCGAATCATGGATGAAAGACTTGTAGGCATTAAATAAATTGAGGCATGCGTGGTAATTTGAATTCAGAGATAGATTATTTGATTTCAGTTTTTCCTGAAGCCTGCCGATACTTGCCCATTTGAGCGCATCCAGTTCTTTTTTTTCCTCGAGAACATTATTTAAAACCTGCTTCAGGCTGTCGATACGCTCCTGCGATTGTGCACGGTTATTAACGAAAACACACCAGAAACACAACGTAAAAATGAATAGAATTCCTCGGCTCATATTTCCAGTTTACGATTTGCCATCTTTCAAGGCAGGATTGATTAATACAGTTGAACAAGAGGTTTGAAAATAGCGCCTGAAAGCAGCCACTAATATTTGGTTAATCAAATATAGCAAAAGCTGGTTATAAATTATTTTATAATACTTTTATTACAATGTCGACCATTGGCTCGTTTGCAAACCGGAAAAGACATATTTTTGCTGTGTTTATTAAACAAGCTGCTATGAACGCTTAATATCTTTTAACCCGTTGAACAGAATTTCAATTTAAAAGACCGGCTGTGAAGGGGCTTACATTAAACCGATACCGTTCGGCCAATAGGCACATCACCGTCATTGGTCTTAAGAATGCTCAGCGTGGATATTTCGGTAGCTTTGACCATAAAACGGCTATATATCAGTCAAGTGCACACTTTTACTGGTAAATACTGGCCTCTTTAGCTGAAAAGAAAGTGGCCACTTGATGTCGCTTGTCATGTACCCTAGTTATCTATTTTTGGCAAAACGCTTCCTAAATTCCATGGGTCCTTGTCCTGTTAGCTTTCTGAAAAGCTTGTTGAAATAAGACAAACTTTGGAAACCGACACTGTAGCAAACTTCTGATACAGTATTTTCCTGCAGCAGCAGCGTTTTTGCCTGATTGATACGGTATTGATTTACAAATTCAGTAAAGGTCATGTTAGTCTGCTTTTTGAAATACCGGCAAAACGCAGCTGTACTGAGATTTAATTTTTCCGCCATTTCATTCACATCAGCATGCTCATGATAGTGAAGATGGATGTAATTATAAATATTTGCCATCCTAAGCTTATCGGTTAAAAATAATTTTACGCTCGTATCAGCTTGGTTTAACAGCGTGTACTCCTCGCTATGGGCAAGAATATTGAAAACTTCAAGCATTTTTACCATTCGGTGAAAACTGTCCAGATTATGTATTGCCTTTAAAATGCTTACCGCCAATTTTTTGCTTTCTCCCTGAAATGAAATTCCATAAACTGAGCGCTTGAATAACTGTGCAATCCCTGTAAATTCAGGAGTGTTGGAAACAGAATCTGCCAGGAAATTTTCCTTCAACTGCACCACGATCTGATGATAGTTGGTCATTAAGCCATAATCAAAATTCAGGTGTGGAATATTGGGACCGATCAAAACAAGGTCACTTTCCATAAAACTGTCTATATGCTGGCCCACATGCCGGATGCCAGTTAACCCTTCAATATAGATCAGTTCGTATTCGGGATGATAATGCCAGTAAAAATAGTTTCGCAGGCTGGGTGAAAATATCCGGAAAGAATGTCCCGGTTCTATGACTACCACTTCTTTTTGAATCTTCATATATGTACAATGACCTTGTTTATAATATCAAGAAGTCAAATTTAGTCAATGGAGAGCAAAAAATCGTTATTCCAGAGAAAAGCCTAACTCATATTTCGGCCCACTTTTGTGTTATAAATCATTATAAAAAATTAAGTTATGGAAAGAGCAACAATGACACCCGAAACCGGACTGAATACTGCCCATAAAGAAATACCCGGCAATCCGTCAACAGCGACCAGCAGCAAGACCGAACTGCGTCAGGAGATCGGTTCAAGACCTTTAAAGGTTCTGTCAGAAGCAGAATGGAAATTTTGGATAGCTAACGGCTATGTTATCATTAAAAATGCCATCCCGGCAGAACAGGCCAAAAAAACCGCTGACTTTTTGTGGCAATATGAAGGTAAAGATGCCAACGATCCCGAAACATGGTACAAGGCACCCGCGGCAGAAATGCAGATGAAAGAACTGAATAACACGGGGATGGTGGAAGTTTACAACAACCAGCTTTTATGGGATAATCGCCAAAACCAGCGTATACATGATGCTTTCGCCGATATTTGGGGAACGGACAAATTATGGGTAACGATCGACAGGGCGAACCTGAATTTCCCGATACGCCCCGGCCATGAGTATAAAGGTTTTATCCACTGGGACTACGATCCTGAGACCAGGCCACAAAACGTGCAGGGGGTTTTAGCGCTGGCTGATCAGACGGATGAAAACATGGGCGGCTTTCAATGTATTCCTGAACTATACCGAAATTACGACACCTGGAAACTAACCCAGCCTGATGACCGTGACCATTTTAAACCGGATACCACAGGATTTTCTCCAACCAAAGTAAAGATGAATGCCGGTGACCTGCTAATCTTCAACAGTTCGCAGCCCCATGGTATCCGTGCAAATAATAGTGCAAACAAGGTGCGGATCGCGCAATATATTTCGATGATGCCGGCAGATGAAGATAACGAAGACATCCGCCAATGGCGGATCAAGGCCTGGCAGGAGCGCAACGCACCTGAGGGCTATGCATTTCCCGGCGATCCACTAAAAAGAGAACAAAATTACCCGGTTGCTGAACTTTCCTCTTTAGGAAAAAAATTGCTTGGCATTGAAAAATGGTGAAAACGATAATTTGCGGAAAGGAATAACTTTCCGCATTATTTATTAAATATGAAAAAGAAAGCGATCATCTTCGACCTGGACAACACGCTGTACCCGGTTTCTTCTATCGGACAACAAGTATTCGCACCCTTGATGCGATTATTTATCGAAAGCGGGGAATGCGGAGCGGACTTGACGGAGATCGAACTGGCCATTCAACGTAAGCCGTTCCAATATGTAGCGGACTACTACAGCATGAGCGATAAGTTAAAAAGGAAAGCATTGGCTTTATTGGATGAGCTTACCTACCATAATCCCATTGCAACTTATCCCGGGTATGAATTGATTAGGGCACTTCCCCAGGCTAAATACCTGGTTACTGCCGGCTTCACCAAATTGCAGCTAAGCAAAGTTGAACAGTTAGGCATAGGGAATGATTTTAACGGCATTTCTATTATTGACCGCACGAAATCTAACGACACGAAAAAAGACATATTCAGCAGGATCATGGAGGCTAACGGATACAAGTCAGAGGAAGTAATTGTTATCGGAGACGACCCTGATTCGGAAATCAAAGATGGTATTGCCCTAGGCATCGATGTTATCTGGCTCGATAGCCTAAATTTAAATTACGAGATTGCAAACGTTCCCAGAATGACAACTTTACGGTCGGTAGCGGACTACCTTTTGTCTTCCATATAGCGCTTAACAATACTTAAGTACTCCTGTAAGACGAAGGAGAAAGCCCGGTATGTTTTCTGAAAAAACGGGCAAAGTAGTTCGGATAATCAAAATGAAGGCGATAGGCAATCTCGGCAATCGAGTAGCTGGTATAGGATAGGTATTTCTTAGCTTCCCCGATCAGGTATTCCTGCAACAGCATCCCTGCGGATTTTCCGGCAATTCGGTTGCAGATCCGGTTCAGATGAACTGTTGACACACCCAATGTCGCAGCTACTTCAGCAACTGAAGTTTTGGCCCCTGTTTGACGGATGAGTTGATGAAACTGCCTGTAAACACGGGGGACTGAACTCACTAATTGATCTTTTCCAGGTAGCGCATTTTCCGCCTGCCGACGGATCAATAAAAATAATTGCTGCAGGCAGATCCGCAACATTAATTCTTTACCAGTTTCATGCGAAACCAGTTCATCGTCAATAATGGCCATCAGCTCAGCAATACGCCCCGGGGCGGTTGAATTTGTGAATCGGCTGATACAGATCAGCCGCCCTTCATCAACCGGCCCAAGTGGAATTTCGCCGCTGAGTGTCATGTAAAGCGTTTCTTTCATGGTTAGGATGCGTCCTTTTACCGCTTCGTTGAAACGAAATCCATGTAACGCCGCCGAGGGAATTACCAACAGGCATGGCGCACTTATAAGCTGTTGTTCTTCGGCCAGGAAAAGTTCAAAATCACCGCTTTGAATCACGAATACTTGCAAAAGACCGGGGTGAGAATGCGGTTTTATATCCCACCCGAATTTCGGGCTGCGTGTTTCCAGTCGTTCTGAAAACAAATAATCAGCTTCGGGACGGGAATTCCGATCTCCATATAAACCATCATATTCTTTAATAGCAGTGGGCTGTGCTTTCATAACGTTAATGAGCTAAATTATCATTTCTTGTAAAATTTCCATCGCGACTTTAAAATTGAAACACGGTAAAAGCTACTTCTGAACCACGATAAACGTTGCTGTCATTTTTGAAAGTAGCTTCTCTCGCTTACCGTCATACACCAAACCTTCGCAAACAGTCAGCGTCTTTCCTGACTGAAGTACTGTTCCTATCGCGATGAGTTTATTGGTAACGGCAGGTTTCAAAAAGTTTATTTTAAACTCTACAGTCAAGACCTCCACATTTTCGGGCATCATCGTCAATGCTGCATAGCCGCAAGCGCTGTCAACGATACTTGTCATCACTCCGGCATGGAAAAAACCATGCTGTTGTGTCAACCCTGCGGAATAATCACAAGTGTTCTCTGTTTTGCCGTTTTCTATTAAAGCAAGCTTAGCATTAAAGGTTTGCATCAGTCCCTGCTTATTGAAACTTTCTTCAATCTTCTCGTACATAAATTTAAATTTAGGCTTTATCACTTTCGGATAGTTTGCCAAAATAAACTCAGGCTGTTTTTTTTGTATATCACTACCATCGCTATAAATAATCCTGTCTAATAGGGCTAAACACATCAATGACTTCGCCCGCCTCGATAATTTCAAGCGAATGTTCGATGTCTTTAGGAATGGCATAAGCGTCCCCCGGTGATAAATCATATTCCAAACCGTCGAACTTCAATTTATATTTACCAGAGATTACGTATCCACTCTGCTCGTTTGGATGCTTATGAAACGGTACATGATCTGTGGTCTTGTATAGCATTTTAGTTACCATCGTATCAGCGCCGATGGCTAATACGACGAAATCGACACCCAAAAACTGTTTTTGTACAGCCTGTTCTTTTTTTACAATGTTTTTCATATAATTTACTTGTTTTTTTTAGCCAGGTCAAGAACCATTTGTATGTCGCAGCGCTTGTAAGGTGTGGGTTTGCCGGCTATTTTTTCGAATCCCAATTTATGATAAAGGTTTATTGCCGGCTTTAGCAATGTATTACTTTCCAGGTAAACGTTTTTTGCACCCATTTCCAAAGCGGCATTTATAACAGCCTTACCAAGCAACGATCCGATGCTCTTTCCCTGGGCGTTCGGTGACACAGCCATCTTGGCCATTTCAAAATCATACTCACTATCATCAAGTTTTATGAGTGCACAAACTCCAACAGCTTCATTGTTGTATAGTGCCACAAATATTTTACCCCCTTTATCGAGAATATATTCCTGAGGATGTTCTAAAGCTTTATGGTCTGCTTCTTCCATCTCAAAGTAGGTGGAGATCCATTCTTCATTAAGTGATTTAAAAGCCGCTGCGTATTGTGGTTCATAAGCTACTATTTCTACCTCCAGGCTTTCCCTGATCTTTTTCTGCTGTTCCACCCGTTTGAACAAGGACTTCTTATCCAGCAGAAATTCCCATTCAGCTATAGCATTCCATAGATTATGTGTGGCCTCGGCGATCATACCGTCAATGGCCATATCAACATCTTTACACTGAACATTAATCATCCGGTTAGCCAAGGACCTTCCTTTTTCGGTTAGTCCTGCAACGTTCTTTCGCTTATCATTAGATTTTATGCCATTCTCCACTAAACCGGCTACAGCCATTTCTTTTATGATAGTGGTAACGGATGGCTGGGAATGTCCGATTTCGTCGGCTATCGCTGTGATTGTGGCCTCTCCATTCTCCCATAAGGCAAAAAATACAGGAAACCATTTTGGTAAAAAATCTACATCGTATAGTTCGTAAATCCTTGCAGCGTCTTCTGTTATTCTTGATGTTAGCAAGCGCAATCTACTTCCCAATGCCATCTTACCTGTTTTATTATACAAATTCATCTTCTTTTAATCTTTGATACAGCTTGTTTGTTGCATAAGTACTACCCAGCAATATTTACATAGTTAATTATATAATAAATTATGCAAATGTAAGAATTTTTTCGATATTTTAATTTTTAATACAACTGGTTTCCACCTGTAACCGAATTTTTAATACAATGTAAAGCCTGAGGATGTAATTGCCGATAATGCTCCAAGCTTCACCTTAATTATCGGCAAGTTTTCAATAAGAAGTTTTCCATCATACTTCGATGCCTTTTAATAAGCCGGATGCTCCATGTTCGAAATTGCTCAACACTATCAAATGTTCTAAAAGTATCCTTTTTTGATTTAAAATCAACTAAATATGTTTGAATTGTTACCAATCTTTGTATTATTATTTGCAACCAATGGAAAAAAAGACAAACCAATACAACCTGACGTTGACCTTGAAAAGATATGCGGACGGCAGCACCGAGCCTTCTAAAGAAATAGCGCTTGTGTTTGATAATCATGATGAAATATTTGGCATTATTGACCGGATCAGAGCGAAAGATCCTTTCAATGATCCCGAACAGGCTGCGCAGTTTGCGCTGGGTTTGAAATTATTTAGCGAAGTTAAACTCAAAAACCGCAACCATCCATTATTTGAAGAATTGAACTCCGCCTTTCCGGCATTTATGAAACGCTTAAAAAGTTTATGAAAAACAAACAGCAGACACTCATAATCTTAATCCTGGGCGGGCTTATTGCGCTAAGCCCTTTTTCAATAGATATGTACCTGCCTGCATTTCCGGCCATCGCCGTATCGCTGCGGTCGGATATCGCTCATGTAGGTTATTCATTAACCAGTTATTATGCAGGTTTATGCGGCGGACAACTGGTGTATGGCATCCTGATCGACCGTTTTGGCAGAAAGAAACCGCTATTGATTGGCTTATTGGTTTACCTGGCCGCGGCAATTGGTTGTGCGCTGGCACCAGACATTCCACTGCTGATCACCGTCCGTTTATTTATGGCACTCGGAGGTTGCGTGGGCATGGTAGCTGCAAGAGCTATCGTACGTGATCTTTTCCCGCCGGAAGACACAGCCAAAATCCTGTCTATACTTGTTTTGGTCATGGGAGTCGCCCCCATAATCGCGCCGACGATAGGCGGAGTTGTTAATACGTTACTGGGCTGGCGGTGGGTATTTGGTGTAATGGGATTTATCGCATTAATGCTGATCGCTGCAGTAAAATGGTTTTTACCGGAGACCAGATCAGCGGATGCCACCGTTTCATTGAAAATTAAAATAATTGCACCGGAATATTTAGCCGTGCTTAAAAATAGGAGTTTCTTGATATACAGTTTAGCAGGAGGCATCAGCTATGCCGGCATGTATGCTTACATTGCAGGTTCGCCATTTGTGTTTATGCAAAAGTTTGGTTTTTCCGACCAGTCTTATGGCTGGGCATTCGCTTTTAATGCCTGCGGCCTTATACTGGGCAGCCAGCTCAACCGGCTGGCTCTAAAACGGTATGAGAGCGTTAAGATCAGTAATTACACAGCGATGCTGCTATTGCTGACCGGCCTGGTACTATTGTTTGCTAATGTTATAGGACAGGCCGGGCCTTATATAACGCTGGCCCTAACATTCCTCTTTCTGTTCTGGTTGGGGTTTATCAATCCAAATGCAACCGCTCTCGCATTAAAACCATTCTCAGCGGCTGCCGGCCGGGCATCTGCGTTATTAGGGAGTATTCAAATGACCGCAGGGGTTGCGGCATCGTGGCTGGTCAATTTTCTAGATAACGGTACAACGTTAGTTATGCCCGCGGTGATGTTCGGCTGCACCCTGGTAACAGCTGGTCTTCTCTTCACTTATCGTACATCTAGACTAAAACAGATGCAGGTGAATTAAAACGCTGGCGTATGCAACAAGTTTTAACACGAGCGACGAAGAAGAAAACAATACCATATCGGTTCGGTAACCACGTATAAAAAAATACGTTCTTAGCACTAACTAATTGAATATATTTCCCTCAAGCTAAATAACGAAGCTTTTATTCTACCTATAACCACAAAACTATATCCTTTCCCTGAACGCGTGAGTACGCGCCTGCAAATCCTGATAAAACTTTCCAAGCTGCCGCTGGTAATCAGCCCAGATTACCTCAGATCCTGGCAATATTCTCTTATTTTCAGGATGCACGAAATATGTAGGTTCGCCGCCTTTTGTGTTTTTTATATTTTCCTCAAACGTAGAGTTGGTCATCAAGTCGGCCCGCAAAATTTGGATCACATGGTTTATCGACCGCAACGTCCGGTAAAAAACTGCAAAGGGCAGGCAATCCAGCGTATACTTTGATTCGCTGTCGTAACCCTGAACGATATTTTTGAAAAACTTCATGGTTTCCGGCGTTGCTGAGAAGACCGAGACAAGCGTAGAATTGATTCCGTGTGCGGTTTATTCAGAAAAAAAAGAAGTTGTTTCTATTAAAGACTAAGCTAAATAACCTGCATATTTAAGCCTGTATTTATTGAAATTAAGCCTGGTAATCCAATGGAAAATCATTTTTCACAGTCCTTATACCCATAATTTTTTCCTTAAAGGTCTCATTTGCGACCAAAGAGTGGTTTTTTTACTTTAGTTTTATAGGTATAGTGCATAAACCAATTAATTTGACCCCTTTCTCCCAATTCTCTAAAATGCAGAAAAGCAAAACTTTACAGCAAATTTATTTCCGGCGAGACGGGGTCAATGTGCTTTGGTTTATCCACTAATTCTCCGGCCATGATTAATACCGGTATTTTTATGGCTGCAAAAACTTCTTTACCAACATTTAATTTGTTGTAATAACTATTTAAGGAAGTAAACCATTGGTCTATCTTCTCGCGCTGAGGCATCAGCTTCACCTGCTGTTTCCAATAAAGGCTGTCGAGACTAAATGCCATCGGTTTTGAAAGGTTAAAAGTGCGTTCTCCTTTTTTCCATACGCCGGCGCCAATTGCAATGATCTTTTTAACTTTTGCCGGAAACTTGCCAGCCAGGTAGTAGCTCGTATATGCGCCGTCACTAAATCCCAAAACTATCGCACTGTCCTTTGTTTCTTTAGCTAGTACGCCTTTACATCTTTCGCCTTTTGTTCGTAGCTAGGTTCTACATTGCCCATTTCTGATTTTCCATGTCCTCTTGTAGAAACTGCAATAACCATGAATCTTTTGGACAAGCTATCGATAAAGCGGCCCATTTCATAAGTGGAACCAAATATTCCGCCATGAAGGATAACTAGTGGCTGACCTTTTCCATAAACCTCATAATAGATTTTGGCATCATCCGATTGGATATAGTGGCCAGCTTTTGGATTAGCTCCGTAAGGAATGGCATTTTTAGGAGAAGGGCCATTCTGCATAAACGACCTCAAAGCCTTACTTTGTGAAAAAGCTTGTTGACTGAAACCTAGCGTTACAATCAAAAGAATGAAGATTGTCCTTGTATTTACTGTACTCATTTCTATTATTTCTAGTGAAGTGATGGCATAACCTTTTAGCGATATTCGCGGCTAAGCGTCGACCAGAAGCAAAGATGGCCATAGATTGGCTGTAGATCATTTGACCAAGGTTAAGAAATACCCTTGAACTAGTTTAAGGGTAAATCGATTAAGACGGAATTTTCCGGCCATGGAAAGATCATCGGCCAGCAAAAATACGGGCATAAAAAAAGAGCTCCAAAAGAGCTCTTTTTTGCTTATAATAAACTTTATGCGGCATCGATAGCCTCACGAAGTGCTTTTGCTGCTGCAGCCGGATCTTCAGCGCCATAAATTGCTGCTCCTGCTACTGCAACCTGAGCACCAGCTTTAATTACTGCTGCTACGTTATCAATGTTTACCCCACCAGCGATTGAAACCGGCACCCCAGCCCTTGCAGCCTCATCAATCAACACCTGGATTGAGTAACCTGCAGTCCACTGCTCATCAAGCCCGGCATGGAGTTCAACAAACTCTACACCCAACTCAGTTACTTCTTGTGCCCTCTTAACTCGGTCAGGATAGCCGATGGTATCTACCACTACACCTTTTCCGTGCGCTCTTGCTGCTTTAACTGCGCCAATAATTGTTGCATTTCCTGCTGCACCCATTACGGTAACTAAATCTGCACCAGCTTTAAAAGCGATATCTGCCTCAAGCTCTCCTGCATCAGCAGTTTTCAAATCTGCAAAAACCAGTTTATCGGGGTGTGCGTTTTTCATTGCGGTAATTACTGTTGACCCCATGTTTTTGATTAATGGGGTTCCCAGTTCAATGATATCAACATAAGGCGCAACCTTTGCTGCCAGTGCCAATGCTTCTTCTGTTGTCAATAAGTCTATTGCTACTTGTAATTTTGCCATGATTGTATTTATTTATTATTTGATATTCAATTTTATTTTTATTCGAGGTTTGCATGTCGTTCCCAGAGCACTTCCGCTGGCGTTCCATCCATTTTCCAAAGCGATTGGAAAACCACATCCATTAGAAGAAACAGGAACTGTTCAAAAAGACTTCCTGCATATTGTTTGGATTTACCACCATCAAAATCCTGTTTTCCTGCAGCGGGTATCAAAACGGTATGGAAAGCCAGTTTTGCCAGGTCGGATTCCGGGTCTGTTGTTATTGCTATCACCCTGGCACGAACTGAATTAGCCTTCTGAGCAGCCCTCACCATCGATTCGGTGGTTCCCGATCCCGAGGCGACGATAAGTAAATCATCTTCTTTTATGGCCGGGGTTGTCGTGTCGCCCACAAAATAAACTGTCAACCCAAGATGCATCAAACGCATTGCGGCGCCCCTCAGCGCAAAACCAGACCTACCTGCCGCTATCAGAAAGATCCTGTCCAAGTGCTGAATGGAATTGATCAGCGGAACGAGATTTTCGGTATCTATTTTCTTGGCTAGCTTGAAGTTTTCTTCGAGCACTAGATCCAAATTTATCTGCAATTCCCAATTCAGTCGCTGAAAGTCCAGGCTTTCAAGTTCTATTCCCTCTGTATTCATATTATTATTTTTCCTTGCCCAAAGGTAGATTCATAAATGGCGCTGATGGTTACACAAACAGCGCATTTAGTGGTACTATCCGGAAATTCGGTAGATAAAAAGTCATATTTGTGCGTCATTTAATTATTAATTTCCGAATTGTCCACCATAATTATCCATTTGTCCAATGTGAATTATGTGAACACTATATCTTTGCAATATGAATGATGAAAATACCCCGGGACTTGAGCGGGCGGTGCTCTACATCCGTAATTTGAACAATTGCCCGCCAAGCTACTTGAACGATCCTGGTAGAAAGGATTTCTTTGAGATCGTATGGTTGAAGAATGAGGATCCGTTACATGGAATTTCAGATCCGGCCTATAGAATTAAGGGAGACTGGATTTACCTGATTCCGCCCTATAGGGTTCATCAGCTTAATAAGGCCGGGAAGAATGGAGAGCTTATTTCCTTTAAGCGTTCTATGTTGGAGGAGGAGGATAAGGATTTTCTGCTGGACCTTTTCCGGATTTTCAATGTACAGGGCGAATTTTCCTGCCTGAGGCTTGATGAGGATGCAGCCAAGGAACTTGGCAGTATCTATAGTATCATGGAAAGTGAATATCAAAAGGAGCACAACTATGGCATGATGAAAGCCTTGCTCAAAGTGCTTCTTTTAAAGTTGATATCCGTTAAGGATCTTGAGTTTACCTCCCACGATATCCATCAAAAAAGGGTTTATGAGTTTTTGATGCTTTTAGAGAGTAATTTTCATTCTGTAACCAATATTGATTTCTATGCCGGAAAACTCGGCATAAGTTCAAAAAGGCTTAACCAGATTTTGAAGGAAAAACTCGACAAGACCGGTACGCAGATCATTCACGACCGGATTATCCTGGAAGCCAAGCGTAAGATTATACACAGCGAGGTCACCATCAAAGAGATTGCTTACGAACTTGGATTCAGCGATAGGCCATACTTTAGCAGGTTTTTTAAAAAACAAACTGGACACACGCCTGAAGAATTCCAGAAAATGGCAAGAGCACACATTGAATCTAACAAAAACACCTTGATTTAAGCCTAGTGCAAAAACTTGTAAAGTTAGGCTTGTACTAGTTCAATGGTTTTACTTAAACTATATTATTGACAGTTGCTGAATAAATTACGGAGCTTTGCATTTCGAAATCAATAGATATGAAAAAAAACATCGCTAAGCTGATCCTGATGATGACCTTGAGTGGGTCATTTGCATATGCCCAAAAAATTTCGCTTAAAAAAGAAAATCTTTCTCCACACCTAGTCCAGGTTTCTTTTGATGGACAGGAGGGGAAAAATGCGGTACGTGTAGTAAAGTCACCAGAAGTTATCAAAGTGGATGAACCCACATACGCAAAAATCGACAATTTAAACTTTGGTGAGGGAACAATTGAATTGGAAGTGATGGGCAAATTACTTCCCGGCGCACCCGATAGCGCTAGGGCATTCATCGGCCTTGCTTTTCATACCAATAAAGATGACTCAAATTTCGAAGGCATTTATCTCCGTCCTACCAACGGCATATCCGATTACCAGATCAGAAGAAACCGATCTGTACAATATTTTTCCTATCCGGATTTTAAGTTCAACCATTCCAGGAAGAGCAATCCCGGAGAATTTGAGACCTACGCCGATATTGCGCCTAATCAATGGATTAAAATGAAGGTTGTGGTCAAAGGTGAAACCGCAAAGCTTTACATTAATGGAAGCAAAAACCCCAACTTTATTGTAAACAAAATGAAAATGGGCGCCGGCCAAACCGGAGGCTTAGGGCTTTGGGTGGATATTGGCACGGAAGGATACTTCAGGAATCTGAGCGTTACAAAGGGATAAGTAAGCTGCTATTTCTTATTGATTTTCTTTTTAATCTTGCTTAAAAATTCTGAAGTTATTCCCAGATACGATGCAATTTGCGTTCCCGGAAGTCTTTGAACCAAATCCGGAAAGTCGTTTTGAAAAAGTTGATACCGTTCTTCAGCCGTAAAGCTGATGTTCTGCAATACCCTGTCCTGAAGTTCAATAAATTTTCTTTCAATCACAATCCGGAAGTTCCTGTCGAACTTAGGATAATTGGTATAAAGATATAACAGATCATCATGTTCAATCTGCAAGACTGTACAGGGTTCTACAGCTTCGATATAAAGTTTACTGGGCTTTTGTTCATAAAAGCTGTTGAAATCCGCAATCCATTGATTTTCGAGCGCAAATTGTAGGTTGTGCTCCACACCATTCAAATCCACCGCATAAAGTTTGAAACACCCGGAAATAACGAAGGTGTAAAACCTGCATACATCGCCCTCCTGAAGCAATAAACCTTTGCGCTTATAATTACGCAAACGAAATAAATGCTTCGCCGCTTCAGCTGATTTCTTATCTAATGGAAAAATATTATTGAAATAAGCGACCAACATTTTATGTGCTTGATCGGCCTGTAGTGCTATTGAATCTGACAAAATGCTACATTTAAGCTGTAAAGATAGGAAAATACAAATTCTTCTAAACTTTTCGCCTGATTGGCGAAATCCTGTTACAAAGGCTTATTTTCTATTTCTCCAATTACAAACCCTTAAACTAGTTCAAGGGTATTTCTTAAATTGGTTCATAGGCTTATATCATTCCTGATTCGCAAATTTGAAACATTAGACAGTGCCGGATTAGCCGGCCTTCAAAATTAAATTTAATCAATATGCCACACATCACTATCAAAACTTATCCGGATGTAACCGAAGCACAAAAACAAGAATTAACAAAAGTAATTATCAATAACATTGTGAGCATCACCGGAAAAAATGAAGCCGCTATCTCTATTGATATTATTGATGTTCCACAGGAAGAGTGGATTGACAAAGTTTACAATACTGAAATCAAACCCAATATTGATAGGCTGTATAAAAAACCAGGCTACTAAAGCTAGGCGATATACCAAAGCTAAAAACATCAACACCATGACAAATCAAGATCAAACACAACAGTTAAGGCAGGCCATTAATGGTTTTGCCGCCGCACTCAATGATGCAGACCTGACCTCAGCCCAAGACTTTTTTACTGAGGAAGGAAAGTTCATGCCACAGGGGTTTAGAACGCTGAACGCGCAGGAGCTGCAACTCAACGGAAACAGTTTCCTGGCAGCCAATACTTTTCACATTGCATTCAACATTCAGGATATCAGCATAGAGAATGATTTCGCGACAATAATCGCAGAGGCAAAAACCAATCAAAAGAATCGCGAATCTGCTGTGATGTTGGAAAAAACAAGCAGGGACTTTTTTGTATTCAGAAAAATTGGCGATGTCTGGAAAATCCATCGTTACATTTTTAACAATGTTATCCTCAACTGATATGAAAGCGGCAGTGCTCCATCAGCCAGGTGCAGCTGAACAAATCAGGCTTGAGCAAAGGAAAATTCCCAAACCGGGAAACGACCAGGTATTGGTTAGGATTAAAGCATTCGGATTAAACCGCTCGGAGCTTATGACCCGTAAAGGTCTCTCTCCAGATGTTCACTTTCCCAGAGTCCTCGGCATTGAATGTGTTGGTCAAGTGGTGAGCGATCCGTCCGGCGATTTTCAACCTGGCGAAAAGGTGGCCGCCTTTATGGGTGGGATGGGCAGGCAATATGATGGTAGCTACGCAGCATATGCGGTACTGCCAAAAAACATTTTAAGTACATTTGAAAGTACACTATCCTGGGAAATTTTAGGTGCCTTACCGGAAATGTTCCAAACCGCCTTCGGCTCTCTGCATTTGGCATTGGGCATACAGCCAGGCGAAACCCTGCTTATTCGGGGGGGAACTTCTTCGGTAGGCCTACTTGCCGCACAGCTTGCGAAGTTAGCAGGGCTCAAGGTTATTGCAACGACCAGAGATCAAACCAAGACAACCCTGTTAAAAGATAACGGAGCTGATGAAGTCTTGATCGATAATGGGCACCTTTTAGCCCAGCTTCAGACAAGCATGATGTCAGGGGTAAACAAAGTCCTGGAACTTGTAGGCACTCCTACGCTAAAGGATTCTCTGGCCTGTACTGCAGCATTTGGAAAAGTCTGCATGACAGGCATGCTTTCCGAACAGTGGTCAATTAAGGACTTCGATCCAATGGGTTATATCCCTGCAACGGTAAGCTTAACCGTTTACGACAGTGGACAGTTCAGGGTAGAACATGCTGCGTTCCAAAGTTTCGTCAAACTGATCGAACAGGGCGAGATCATTCCACCAATAAAAAGAATATTCCATCTCGATGAAATCGTCCAGGCACACCAGTTTATGGAAAGCAATGCCGGAGGTGGAAAAATTGTTATCACAACCTAATCAGAAATAAAAAAGATGACGTCAGGTCTGGAACTGGGATTACTATCTCAACCTAATAAAGCTGATGCTGCAGCGGAGCAGTTTTTGAATGACGTAATAGCGGGGCTTTCAGCTAAACCCAAAAAACTTTCGTCAAAATACTTTTATGATAAAAATGGAGATGCGCTTTTTCAGCAGATTATGGAGCTTCCAGAATACTATCTCACCAAATCAGAATTAGACATCTTTCAGAACAAAACTGCCGATCTCGCTAGGGCTATCGGGAAAGTACCATTTGATTTAATCGAACTTGGCGCAGGGGACGGATCAAAAACCATTCACCTTCTTAGATACCTTACTGAAAAAGCAGCTGAATTCACCTTTATGCCGATTGATATATCGGGCAATATTTTAGCATCACTACATCATCAATTGAAAGCACAAATATCGGAAATTTCAGTCACGTGTTTGAAAGGGGATTATTTTGATATGCTGGATGAAGCAGTGCGAATATCAAAACGCAGAAAGGTTGTTTTAATGCTTGGGGGGAATATTGGCAATATGAGTAAAGAGGAAGCAACCGCATTTTGTCATAGCTTGTTTGGCAGACTTTCTCCGGGCGACCTCGTTATTATGGGATTCGATCTCAAGAAAAATCCCGCAACCATTCTTAACGCTTACGATGACAGTAAAGGGATTACGGCAGCTTTCAACCTGAATCTTTTACGCAGGATCAATCGCGAGCTTGGTGCAGACTTTAACCTGGAACAGTTCCAGCATTACCAAACCTATGATCCGATTTCAGGAGATTGCAAGAGCTATCTGGTGAGTATGGAAAAACAGCAGGTAAAACAAGGTGAGAATGTTTACCTTTTTGAAAAAGACGAGGTAATATTTATGGAAGTATCAAGAAAGTTTGCGCTTGCCGAAATCGAGCAACTTGCATCTATTTCCGGATTTATCTGCTCAAATTTCATATTCGATTCAAAAGGCTGGTTTAGTGATGTATTATGGGAAGTACCTGCTCATTAAGAAAAATTAATTGTTCAGTGATGGCGGTAAAAAAAACTTATCAATTCTCCTGCGGAGATCCCCTAAACTGCATCGGTTCAATGGTGGTCTTGCTTGCCTCACTATTGCCGACCGAAAGCAGTACGCTGACCGCCAAGGTCTTTTTCTGCTGTAAACTCTGCGGTCACTACCCATTTTCCCTGCCCATGCAAATGGGCAATGGCTTGAAAAAAATTAGTTTTCATAAAATCCTGTTTTATTAATCAAATAAATATTTGTCCCCTTCGTTGGATCAAGTGAACTTTTCTGATGATTATCCCCCTTGAGGATCCTCTCTGTTAGCCTCAGTGGTAGGTACTTCTAGCGATATCTGCAATTGGTCAAGATTATCCATTATCCGAAAAACCGTAATAAGTGTGTGCAGGCAAGGCCTTTGGTAAAATTGGTACATATCGGCATGGCAGATTTTTATGGGGAGCTACGGCTCCCCTGTTAATGTTTCAAAATCAATTTCTACCTGGCTAAGCCAATATCTAGTGGTATCGGAAAGGTTTTCAAGCGCATCGGGGTTTGCCTTTAATACTTCGGTCAGGCTTTCAATATCTTCGGATTTCCAGTCATAACTCGTTGCACAGAAATTACCTGCCGTATAAAACCCGGCATCATTCTGCAAATCAAATCCCGTCATTTCCTCTATTTCGTTCCTTGCAATCTGAAGTAGCGAATCCATTACCACATAACAGGGGTCTAGCTCTGTTATTTTCATATCGTATGAGTTTGCGAATTCTTCCAACTGCTCAAATGCCCAGTCCCCGTCCTTCCCTGCCGCTAATGCCTCAACAACCGCTTTTTGAATATCCAAATTGGACAAACCAATTAATTTGACCCCTTTCCGCCAATTCAATAACAAGATGGCAACCAATTATTTATAACAAATTTATTTCCGGTGAGATGGGGTCAATCGTCTCTGGTTTTTCCAGCAACTATTTGTATATTCAGATGTATATCAAAATAAAAAAGCCTTGTATTTTGTTGATTTACAAGGCTTTATATTTTAAACTGTACTCGAGAGGAGATTCGAACTCCCACACCCATACGGGCGCCAGCCCCTCAAGCTGGTGCGTCTACCAATTTCGCCACCCGAGTAAGTGGAGTGCAAATATAATTTAATTTTGGCTTTAGCAAATAGTGATTTACAATTCAATTTTTAAACCATCGTATGCTAACCTAATATCCGGAGGTAAGCTTTTTTCTACCTCTGCATGTAAACCCAAATTGTGGCTTATGTGTGTAAGGTACGTCGTCTGTGCGCCAACCTTTTTAGCAAACTCTATCGCCTCATTTAATGTAAAATGCGATATGTGAGGCTCAATCTGCAAAGCATTAATAACCAGGATTTTCGTTCCTTTAATTTGCTCGAAACTTGATTCAGGAATAGTTTTAGCATCGGTAATGTAAGTAAAATCGCCAATTCTATAACCCGTTATCGGCAACAAATGATGCATCACTTCGAAAGGAATAATGGTATGCGCTCCGATTTTAAAAGCTTCTCCATTGTTTACGGTATGAAGATTAATTTGCGGCAAGCCGTGGTACTTTGTGTCAGCAAAAATATAATAAAACTCGCGTTTTAGAGCTGTTTGAACACGGTCTGTAGCATAAACATCAATAACTTTATGTAGCAGATAATTAAACGGACGAATATCATCCAAGCCAGCGATGTGATCTTTATGTTCGTGGGTAAATAAAACAGCATCTAAATCCTTTACTTTTTCGCGTAAAAGTTGATAGCGAAAATCAGGACCGCTATCTACCACAATAGTCTTATCGTCGGTTTCAATTAATATTGATGTTCTTAAACGGTTATTATGTTTATCGCCCGATGTACAAACTTCGCAATTACAAGCAATCACAGGAACACCTTGTGATGTACCGGTACCTAAAAAAGTAACTATCATTTTAAAAAACTTTCCTTTCTATCGCTGTGCGCTGTTTGTATCTGCATTAAAATAATTCGGTTTGTTGTAAAGAATGAAAAAATTGTCGTTGTTTATCATCAAACAGATTTTCATCGGCATTGGTTTGCTTAACTAATGTTACCAAAGCGCCAATTTTACCTTCAAGGTTAGAGAATTTATTTACCACAATAATTTTGTTGTGCTCTAACAAGCACGAGCCAGTTTTAAAATTGCCTTTTTCATAACGAACTTTAAATCCAATTGCAAACAGCAATTGCTCTAATTTTTCTAATGTGTGGTTTGTTATTGGCAATGACATTGGAACAAACTTAGAGAAATCTCTGCAGCATTCATAAAAGACGTGGTTTTTTTTTAGGATTTAAATCTTATCAAATATTTTGTACCATTAATTGCTTTTTAAAACCGGGGATAAACCTAATGAGAAAAATCAGCCTATTGTTGGTTCGCTGAGTCCATATAAAATTCAAGAACATTTGCATACCAAAAAAAAAGGTTCAGCTGTTTCCAACCAAACCTTTTCCAAAATCTTAACCCGCAAAGCGGATGATTAAAACTATCTTAAATCTACAACTTCAACACCAGGATATTTTTTAGCATCGAAAGCGAAGGTGGTTTCTGGCACATTTACATTAGGTGAAAAGGTTTTCACATTGTACGTGTATTTGTTTCCATTTTTATCGAATAAAACAACATTAGCGATCTGTTTAGCTGCCTTATCAATGCTTAAACGAACTTTAAAGATTGATTTTTTAGCATCAACAGGCGTTAAATCAATCATTTGATATGTTTCCGCACCAACTTTTTGATCTCCTGTATAAATGTATTTGAAACCTTTTTCGTAAACTGTAAATATTTTAGCCGGGTTGATTGCATCGCTATTTGGGTCGATGCTGCTTACCTGAACTTCTTTGTCCTTTTTAAGGTAAGTCCATTGGCTTTTACCATCGCTAAACAACTCTTGATTCGGCATCGCCACTTTGTATTTATTTGAGTTAGCTTTAACATACAAAGTACCTTGTTGGGTTTCTTTAACTTTAGCTTTTGGATTATCTAAAGTGAAAGTAAAATCGGTTTTAACAATATTATACGACTTGTATTTTTTGCTTACTTCAGCTAAAATTGCTTTAGCTTTTGCATCAGTTTGAGCATATGTTGCTGTTGTAAACGCAACAAAAACCATTAATGCTGAAATTAATTTTTTCATCTTGTGTTTTTTTATTTTCTGTTGAAACTTTAGAGTAGACTTTTACTTTTAAGTTTAATCTAATCTTTGTTGTTCATACTATTCAAGAACTGTTCCAAAGAATATTCATCAGGATATAAAACTTCACGGGCTTTACTTCCCTCAAATGGACCAACAATACCTGCGGCTTCTAATTGATCGATAATTCGACCGGCACGATTGTAGCCCAACTTCAATTTACGCTGAATGAGTGATGTTGAGCCTTGTTGATGCATTACAATTAGCCTTGCAGCATCTTCAAAAAACTTATCACGTTCGTTAGGATCGAAATCTGCTTTACTACCTTCGCCGGCTTCATCAACATATTCCGGAAGTTGATAAGCATCAGAATAACCGCGTTGATTACCGATGTATTCAGAAATTCTATCCACCTCTGGTGTATCAACGAAAGCACACTGTAGCCTGATTAAGTCGCTGCCTGTAGATAAAAGCATATCACCACGACCAATTAATTGATCAGCTCCACCACTATCCAAAATTGTTCTCGAATCAATTTTAGATAGCACCCTGAACGCTAGCCTCGCTGGAAAATTAGCCTTAATTGTACCGGTAATGATGTTAACCGATGGACGCTGGGTTGCCAAAACCAGGTGAATTCCTATTGCACGAGCTAATTGGGCCAAACGGGCAATCGGCGCTTCCACTTCTTTACCCGCAGTCATCATTAAATCGGCAAACTCATCAACAACCAATACAATAAAAGGCAAAAATCTATGTCCATTGTTTGGATTTAGCTTCCGCTTGATGAATTTTTCATTATATTCTTTTAAATTTCTAACCTGTGCATCCTTTAATAAGTCGTAGCGCTGGTCCATCTCGATACATAAAGAGTTCAAAGTGTTTACAACTTTTTTAGTATCAGTTATAATTGCATCAGCCTCGCCCGGAAGTTTAGCTAAAAAATGTCGTTCAATCCTATTAAACAATGTTAACTCAACTTTTTTAGGATCGACCAGTACAAATTTTAACTGTGCTGGATGCTTTTTAAACAATAATGAAACTAAAATCGAATTAATACCAACCGACTTACCCTGACCAGTTGCACCTGCAACCAATAAGTGTGGCATTTTAGCCAAATCTGCTATAAAAACCTCATTACTGATTGTTTTACCTAAAGCTATGGGCAAATCCATGGTATTTTGGGTCCACTTCTCGGTGTTCAAAATGCTACGCATGGGCACCATTTCAGGATGCTGGTTTGGAACTTCAATACCAATCGTTCCTTTTCCTGGCATTGGCGCAATTATACGGATACCCAAAGCCGCTAAAGAAAGCGCAATATCATCTTCCAGGTTTTTGATTTTAGATATTCTGACACCTGGTGCAGGAATAATCTCATAGAGTGTAACCGTTGGACCAATTGTAGCCTTAATCTTATCAATTTCGATATTATAATGATTTAGGGTTTCTACAATTTTATTCTTATTTGCTTCAAGTTCTTCAGCATTTACAGAAATTTTGTTGGTACCGTAGTTCTCCAACAAATCAATAGTTGGATATTTGTAGCCTGCCAGATCCAGTTTTTCATCATAGTTACCAAACTGTTCCACCAAATCTTCCGATTTTTTTTCCTCCTCAGTTTTCTCGATGGTAAAAGCAGGTTCTTTTTCTTCTTCATTGATGGTTGGCTCTACAGTTAATGGCATTACCGATGCGGGCGAAGCGGCTATAGGCAAATTCGTAGCCAAAGGAGATAAAGTTACAGGTGTAATCACCTCATCTTCCTCTTCTTTCCCTTCATATCGGCTTGGCTGTATAACAACATTTTGCTGCCTGCGATCGCTATTTAAAGGCATTTTTTCACGCACCGGAAATTCGATAGGTTCTGTTCGTTCTTCCCCTTCCCTGTTCTGTGCAAACTGCTCACGCACTTCATTTACGTAGTCTGGCGTTTCATTGTCTAGATAAACTTCTTTTTCTTTACGTTCAGGAAGTTTAAAATCGATGTTGTAAGCAATAATTAGAATGGTTAAACCTGCAAAAGCGATTAATCCGGCAACACCTGCAGCACCAATTTGTGCAGCTAATAATTTATTGCTCCAGTACCCAAATTCCCCCTCAACATAATGTGGCGATTCCGACCAAAAACTATGTGCAAACCCTAAGGTTAATGAAATAAACAATAAAAAAAAGAAGCTATAACCCAGCGTTTTAGAAATAGAAAGAATTTTAACTTTGAACAATAATCTGTAACCAATTATAAAAAAAGCCAAAACAAATAGAAAAGAGGCAATTCCAAACCATTCATAAATAAATTGGTGTGCTAATAAAGCGCCGAATTTACCCAACCAGTTTTGCACAACTGGAATATTAACGCCCGAATCTTTAAGTTCTTCTGCAGTTTTAAACAGGTTGCCCCAGCCACCATTGGCATCAATTACATAACTCTGATCATCTTGCCAGGTAAATAAATATGAAGTAAATGCAATTAAAAAATATAATGAAAGTATAACAAAAAACAGACCTACAATCTTCACGGCACGGCCATCCTGCAAGTCGAAACTTGGCAAATATTCTCTTTTTTCTTTCGGCAAGCGACTGGAAGATGACCTGCCCGATGCATTTTCTGCACCTTTATCTCTAAATGTATTGGTTTTAAACTGGTTTCCCCTTACCGCCATTTTCTGTCCTAATGTTTATAAAAAAACAAATATAAAATATATAGTTGTATCTATCGAGTTTTTAAAGCTGCCTTAAATTAAATAAAATTATTGGGCATATATTAAACCTTAAACAGAAAATCCTGTCTATTATTTTAACAGCACACAAGTTGTACGTTTTGTCAAATGAAACGGATTTTGTTTTAGGTTTTATCCCGTTTTGCCTGGAGAGGTTAAACGGGATTTTTTTTTAAAAAAACTTGGCACAATGCCCCTCTGTTACAGAATTATTGATAAGTTTTCGCTTTAAAAAAAGAGTTTTACTCTTTTGCAAATTCTTCTCAATTAGATAAAGCTTACTTAAAAAGTATTTGCGTTACATTAAAACCTGAACGACTTGTATATATTTCAGTAAAAATTTCAAAACACTATTAATTTTTTGTTAATTTAAATCGATTATTTGAAATAAAATTCATGGTATGAGTATAGCGCAACTCGAAGAACAGATTGAGGCAGGAAATTTTTCTGCCGTAAAAGAAATTTTGGTCCAAAATCCAAAATTAGCCAACAATAACACTTCGCATAATATTTCTCCATTACTTTTAGCCTGCTATTACAAAAAGCAGGATATTGCCAACTTAATTTCAGAGTTTACAGATGATTTGACTTTATTTGAAGCTTGTGCAGTTGGTAAATTCGATACCGCTACATTACTTATTTTTCAAAAACCAGGTAATATTAACGAATTCTCTGAAGATGGTTTTACACCCTTAGGCTTAGCTTGTTATTTTGGACATGAGGAATTGGCCAGGTTTTTAATCTTAAAAGGTGCTGATGTAAACTTAGCCTCAAAAAACGGATTTAATGTTTTCCCGATTCATTCAGCCGTTGCGGCAAATAACATAAATATTACTAAAATGCTTTTAGATAATGGTGCTTACCCCAACGTTTGTCAGAAAGCAGGATTAGCGCCATTACATACCGCCGCACAGTTAGGCAACATTGAACTGATTATTTTGTTATTGGAGCACGGTGCAGAAGTTGGTTTGCGTATGGAAGGCGGGAAATTGCCAGCAGATTTGGCCGCTGAAAAAGGTTTTAATGAAATAGCAGAAATTTTGAGGGAAGAATAGTTGCAGATGGTAAGCCTTAAGTTTGAAGTAAGCTGGAATAAATAATTCAAGCCGAAATAAACTTACTTACTCCCAAATCCTTAACCTCATCTTTTTCATGTATGTTCTGATATCTAAAACAACAGCTGCCAAAAAATAAAACAATATCGGGAAACCTACAGCCAAAAATGAGGAATATATAAAAAACAACCGAACTTTTGCGGTACTCATATTTAACTTATTTGCTAAATAGGTTGAAACCCCAAAACTCTGCTGCTCAAAATAAGTTATGATTTTTTGGAACATGGTAAGCTCATTTAAGTTTTAATTGCATACAAATTTATTGGAAGCAAAAAATTAGTAATCAAAATCTAATTTAGCAATAATATTTGGTTAAAATTCTATCCGGATAGTGAACTATTCTAAAATCAATTTTTCGAAATCCTGTTTATTTTCATGCTTAATAAACAACGTTTGTTGTTCCTCCAAACCTGAATACTTTTTTTTCAAATCATTTTTGAATTTCTCAATGTCAACACCGGCATTCAAGATCACGGTTAGCGCATCGGCATTGCCTCTAACTTCGATAATTTTATCGGGATAAAGTTCTTTAAGTTCGTGTGGGAATTCCATAATGACTAAACTGATTAAAAGGCATAAAGTTTGGGAAATAATAAATGTGTTAAGTTTGTTTTAAAATCTTAATACCTATTCCACAAGATAAACATTTTTTTTCATCGCAGTATTGTTTTTTCAATTGTAAAATCCCTTGAGATGCAAAGGCGTTATCTATTTTCACACCTGCAAGACTAAATTTGTCAGTAATCGCATTTTGTTCTGCAGGTAAACTTTCGAGTAATTTTATGGCTCTGCTAATGTAAAATTGAGTACCAGTATGTTTGCCATACGCGAAAAGAAACAGCGCAACCGTATTCAGTAAAAGGCTATCGACAGATGTTTTGCCAATTTGCGTGCCTACGCCATTTGTTTCCTTTTTAAAATGATAATGGGTTTTCCAATACTCATTAACAGGAAGATTTTCAAACAAATCACGAAGCTCGATTACGTTACTTATTTCCATTACTTTTGAAAACAGATGATTCGCTTTAACAATTAATGCTGCAAATTGCGCCAAGCGTAAGGTTGGAAAGTTTTGCGGTCGCATGCGCATAAACTTCCAGATGGAAATCTCAATAGGTTTAATATTATATTTTTTCTGTAAAAATTGAAATTCTTGTTTCAACTTTTTTGGATATTCATCCTCGAAATTATCATTTAAAAACCCTGCAGAACCGAAAACTAGTGCTTCAATTTGCAAGGGATTATCTTTATGCTTACCATAAATCTGTTGCGGAACAGCTTTCGCAAAAAGCTCAAAAGGCAGGGCATTTACTTTAAAACCAAAATTTCTAGCCATGAAACGATAGAAGGTTTCATCCCAATTGCCATTTAACTCATTAAGCGTTTCAATAACTGTATGTGTTTTTTGCTCAAACCTTTCAATAAGTGTTCTGGATAAAAATGAATCAACAATTAATTTATCTACATGCTGAATTTGGGCCGTGCATGGAAAATCGGTAAGTGTTAAAAACAGATTTTCATATTTCTGAATCAAATCATCGCCAATTCTGTTTTTAAGTTCTAACACAGGTAAAACCGAACCATCGATTCTCTTTATTTTAACATCATTTTCATAAACTACGTGGAGAATTACATTTTCATAGCTTGCATCGATTTGATGATTGTGCTTTAACCAATCTGACGACTTCAGGTGAATTTCCACATTTCCTGCCCAAACGGTTTCGCCAATTTGTATTTTGGAATTGTTAAAATCAGGACCAGCATTTTTGTTAAGGAAACCCTGGTGGATAATTTTCAAATTTTTTCCGCCATCGGTTTTCAAGTCGTTGTTATCAAACGATCGAAATTGCCATACATAATGAAGAAAATCTTCTGGAAAATTCATCATTGAAGATAACGAAATATTCCTATAGGTTTGGCTTAAGTTTTTAGCGGCATTGGTGTAACTTTCAATCTAAGTTTTATCAATAATTAGTGCAGAGCTAAGAAGCTCGTCATTACGAAGAACGAAGCAATCCTACGATGTCACTTCAGCTTTCTTCTTATAATTCGTAATAAAAACACCTGCAATAATCAGCACTGTTGCTACAACTAAATCTATATCAACATGTTCATTTAAAATTAACCAGCCTAAAAATATCGCAATAACGGTATTGAAATAGGTCAGGATTGAAACTTCTGATGCAGAAACTTTCTTTAATGCATAATGGTAGCAGAAATAGCCTAAAACAGAGCCAAATATTGCCAGGTAAACCGCCGCGAAAATGCTTTCTGTTTTCCATGAATTTAAATCAGCTTTGCCAGAAAAAATTAGAGCCAAACCGAACTGAACAATTGCAGAAAATACAAATTGATAGAAAAGATTTAAGAAAATATATTGAGGTTTTCCGCTGTGCTTTTTCGAGTAAATTGTACCGATTGTCCAGCCTGAAACAGCTACAACTAATGACAAAATTCCATTACGATAATTTGGTTCTAAAAAATCGTTAATACCATCCCTGAAGATAAAAACAATACCCAAAAAACCAATGAAAATGCCAATAAAGCCTTTCAGGCTTGGTTTTTGAATCCCGAGAAAGACACACCCCATAAATACCAATAATGGCGAAGTTGCATTTATTAAAGAAGTTAGTCCGCTGGGAATAGTTTTTTCGGCAACGGTTGTCATGCCATTTGCAATGACCACCATTAACATTGAAAGCAAAATTTGTCGCTTAAAACTGCTCCATCCAATCCACTTTAATTCCTTTTGTTTAATAAGGATAACTAAAATTATTAATGATGCGATTGTTTGGCGAATAGCGGTGACATACCAGGCGGGAATACTTTCTACAGCAATACGAATACCCAAATAAGTTGTTCCCCAGATTAAGGCAACACCGGTTAAGGCGAGTATAAGTTTTAAATCTATTTTGGATTTCATTGTTAGATAATTTGACCGCAAAGAGTGCTAAGCTTTACACAAACGAAGAGAAGTTTGACTACAAAGAACACAATGTCATTGTCTCTCGTTGTGGTTTAAAACAATTATACAAGTTTAGCTGCAATAAGTATTTGCTCCATTTCTTTTTGCAATTTCGAAGCCTCTTCCCTGGCTCTTTCTGCAAAATCTTCGCCTTGGCTGGCGTAAATAATTCCCCGGGAAGAGTTAATTAATAGTCCGCATTGCGAATTTAAGCCATATTTACAAACCTCCTGTAAATCACCACCTTGTGCGCCAACTCCTGGTACCAGAAGAAAATGATTCGGGGCCAATTCACGTACATCGGCAAATGCCGCACCACGAGTTGCACCAACAACATACATCATCTGCTCATCCGTTGCCCATTGTTGCGAGGTTTTTAATACTTTTTCAAAGAGCTTATCCTCTCCTATTTCTTGTAATTGAAAATCTGCATGACCGGAATTTGAAGTCAACGCCAGGAGAATTACCCATTTATTTTTAAAAGTTAGAAATGGTGTAACCGAATCGCTGCCCATATAAGGCGCCACAGTAACAGAATCGAAGCTCATTTCTGATGATTGCTCATTAAAAAAAGTTTCGGCATACATTGCAGACGTATTTCCTATATCTCCACGTTTTGCATCAGCTATTGAAAAAATATCTTTTGGAATATACTTCCAGGTTTCAATTAAATTTTCCCAACCTTTTTTACCGTAACACTCGTAAAAAGCCGTGTTTGGTTTATAAGCGACACATAAATCTTTTGTGGCATCGATTATCTGTTTATTAAATTCGAGAATTGGATTTTCGTACTTCAGTAAGTGTTTTGGGATTTTATCCAATGATGAATCCAATCCGACGCATAAAAATGAACGCTTTTTTTGTATCTGCTCAAAAAGTTGTTGCTTAGTCATATAAGGGCTTATTTGCTGCAAATATGATGTTTTTTAAGTTTTTAGAACGAAGAAATAATGTTCACATTAATTATTTTTATAAACATTTTAAACTTTTTCTTGCGGATTACGTTTCAAATACATACAATTGCAACATAATTTCTCAACCGTTTATCTGAATATCCCAGAAAAATTTTATCAAGACTTGTTTTTTGTTACCATTTTCTAGAAGCGAGGTATCGTTTTTATTCAGCTCGTAAACAATTATGAAACATTTTGAGTACATCAAATAACCAACTCATCACAGTTTTATAGCATAAGAATTTATACACAATGAAACCGCCTTGGCTTACCCTAACACAAATATTTAAGCCTGTGCAGATTTATAGCAGGAAACATCCGTTATAAACAAATGAAAAATTTCTTGAAACATATATATTTAGAATGTTTAGCAAAACAGAATTAAATGATAAGCTCACACCAGAATTACGTGAACTTGCAAAATCTTATGGCATAGAAGGTGCCGAATCCCTTAGAAAAATAGACCTTGTTGAAGTACTTTTACACCAGCAAGAAATTATAAATGCCGCAAAAGCAGGTGCAGATCCATATGGCGAAGCAGAACCTGTTGCAGTTGTATCAAATCCAAAAACTAAAGCGGCTAAAGCTGAAAAAGCCCCCAAAGTTGCAGCATCCGCTGAAACTACTTTAATGCCAGAAAAACCTGTTAAGAAAAGGGCCAGATTAAGTAAAGATGAGCCTGCAGCTCCGGTTGACAGAAGAAGAGACTCAGTAACTTTATTTGATGAACCGCAACACCAGCAACAACCTGAAAGACAGCCAGACAGAATTGTTGAATCTGAAGATGGTGGTAGCAAACCAATCTCTGCTTTAATTGAAGAAAGTGCAGAAGTAATTCCAGCCGCTCCTAGGCAAAAGCAAGAGCCAAGAGAAAAACAGGAAAAACCGCAACGCGATGATAACCGCCAGCAAAAGCAACCTGGAGGTGGAAATCACCACAAAAACGAAAACAGTTATTCTAACCTGGATTTCGATAATGTAATTACAAATGAAGGCGTTTTAGAAATCATGCCAGACGGTTATGGTTTCCTGCGTTCTGCAGATTACAATTACTTAACCTCCCCTGATGATATTTATGTATCCCAATCACAAATCAAGCTTTTCGGCTTAAAAACCGGAGATACTGTAAAAGGTAGCATCCGTCCGCCGAAAGAGGGTGAAAAATATTTCCCACTAGTTCGGGTAGAAACCATTAACGGCAGAATACCCGCCGAAGTTCGCGATCGTGTTCCTTTCGACTATCTGACACCGCTTTTTCCAACAGAAAAATTAAATTTATTTACGGATAACAGTAATTACTCTACCCGTATAATGGATTTGTTTACACCAATTGGTAAAGGTCAGCGTGGTTTAATTGTTGCGCAGCCAAAAACTGGTAAAACCAATTTATTAAAAGAGGTGGCCAATGCAATTGCCAAAAACCATCCAGAAGTTTATTTAATTATCCTTTTAATTGATGAACGCCCGGAAGAAGTTACTGATATGGCCCGCAGCGTAAGAGCAGAGGTTATTGCTTCTACTTTCGATGAACCAGCTGAACGCCATGTAAAAATTGCCAACATCGTTTTAGAAAAATCTAAACGTTTAGTAGAAAGCGGGCATGATGTTGTTATCCTTTTAGATTCGATTACACGTTTAGCACGTGCATATAATACAACTGCGCCTGCATCGGGTAAAATTTTATCAGGTGGTGTTGATGCCAACGCATTACACAAACCCAAACGTTTCTTCGGTGCGGCTCGTAACATCGAGAACGGTGGTTCACTAACAATTTTAGCCACAGCGTTAACTGATACTGGTTCTAAAATGGATGAGGTTATCTTCGAAGAGTTTAAGGGTACAGGTAACATGGAGCTACAGTTAGATCGTAAATTATCTAATAAACGTATTTTCCCTGCCATCGATATTACAGCATCGAGTACACGTAGAGATGACTTATTGCTTGATAGGGATATTTTACAACGTGTTTGGATTTTACGTAACCACCTCGCCGATATGAATAGCCAGGAGGCCATGGAGTTTGTTCAGGCACAAATAAAAGGCACAAAAAGCAACGAAGAATTCTTAATCTCGATGAATAGCTAGTAAGTAATAAGTTTTAAGTGTTAAGTCAATATAACTTAACACTTAAAACTTATTGCGCTTAAACTAAACTTAATGAAAAGGCATATCCCTAATGCGATTACCTGTGCAAACCTATTTTCTGGATGTATCGGAATCGTTTTTGCATTTAAGGGAGAATTACAAACGGCAGCATATTTCGTAATTCTTTCTGGTATTTTTGATTTTTTTGACGGAATGGTGGCCCGGCTATTAGATGTGAAATCGGCTATAGGAAAAGATCTCGATTCGTTGGCTGATATGGTAAGCTTTGGCTTTTTACCGGGCGTAGTCATGTTTCAGCTTCTAAAAACAAGTGATTACACCTCCGAATATTTACCTTATTTAGCTTTTTTTATTACTGTTTTCTCAGCCCTTCGATTAGCTAAATTTAACAACGACCTAAGGCAAACAGAAGATTTCATTGGCCTTAATACGCCAATGAACACTTTGTTTATCTGTTCATTACCTTTTATTGCCAAAGATTACCCACAGGTAACCGGGTCTACTATTTTACTTATTGCCCTTATAGCCATTACTAGTTTTTTACTTGTAAGCGAAATAAAAATCTTCTCGTTGAAGTTTAGCGATTTAAGCTGGGCTAAAAACAAGATTAAATTTATCTTTTTGATTTTATCAGCTGCTTTAATCGCTGTTTTACAATTTGCCGCAATACCATTCATATTGGTGCTTTACATTGCCTTATCGGTATTACATTTTAAAGGCGCTGCAACCAACTCAGCCAAAACACTATAAATTGTGTTTTTTCTTGAGTAATGTTATTGTTTCTTCTATCTGGAGGTAAATCTTATCAACCAATAGATGAAGGTTGGCAATGCGTTCAGAAATGGTACCTAATTCTGCTTCTTTCTTCGCACTATGTTCAATAGATTGAACAAATTCCTTCACATCTGTGCGGCCAACATAACTAAAAGTAGGCTTTATTTTATGGGCGCAATCTGCCACCCTTTTCCAATCAGTTTTGGATAAAGCATCTTCAAGTTCTGCCATGTAAAATGGTGTTTGTTCAATGAAGGTTTCAAAAACTTCGATCATAAACTGTGGATCATGACCTACCATTTCTGTAAGATAGGATAAATCTAAGGGATGATTATCTCTGTTATCTTGCATGTACAAACTTAACTATTTACAATTTGTTAACCTCTAAAGTATCAGAAATATTTTCAGCTATTTCCAAAATGTGGCGCTTTAGAACGGGATGCACAACATCAGGAGCTATTTCGGCAAGTGGTTTCATAACAAACTTTCTATCCTGCATGTGCGGATGTGGCACTTGCAATTTTCCTTCAATATTAATTATTTCATCGCCGAATAAAAGCAAGTCGATATCTATCAACCTTTCTCCCCATTTCTCTTTTCGAATCCGCCCAAGCCTTTCCTCAATATCAAGCGCTTTGTTTAGTAGCTGCAATGCTGTTAAATTAGTACGCAAACCAATTGCCTGGTTTAAAAAATCAGGTTGATTTTCTTTTCCCCATGCGGCTGTTTCATAGATAGATGACGTTAAAATCACTTCTCCAGCTTCTTCATTAAGAAGATAAATTGCAAGTTCCAGATTTTTTCTTCTGTCTCCCAAATTTCCACCCAGTAACAAATAAGCAATTGTATGCTCTAATGCCATATTAACACCTCGTATTTTTATATCTTTACCGCACAAAATTAAAACATTTAAATGAGAGAATTTTTTAAGTATCTATTTGCTTCAATGTTAGGGTTCTTCCTTTCCATTATTGTTATATTTTTCATCTGTTTTGTAATCATCGCCGCTGCAATTTCATCAATTGATGATGATAAAACGGTTACTGTTGGCACCAATTCGGTTTTGTTTTTGAATTTAGACCAGGCGGTTACGGAACGTACTCCAAAAAATCCCTTCGGAAATTTACCGATTGTGGGTGGCGAGGAAAAAGATGGTATTGGTTTAAATGACCTTTTAAAATCTATTCAAAGGGCTAAAACTGATGATAATATAAAATGCATCTATATGAATGTAAGCAGTCCGAATGCTGGTTTTGCAACCATGCGTGAAGTTAGGAATGCACTTATCGACTTCAAAAAATCTCATAAAAAAATACTGGCTTATAGCGAAGTTTATACGCAGGGCGCATATTATCTGGCTTCAGCGGCTGATAAAGTCTATTTAAATCCAGAAGGTGCTTTAGAATTTAAAGGCTTTAGCTCCGAATTAACTTTCTTTAAAGGAACACTGGAAAAAGTTGGTGTTGAAATGCAGGTAATCCGCGTTGGTAATTACAAAAGTGCTGTTGAACCATACATTTTAGATAAAATGAGCGACTACAACCGCAAACAGGTAACTGCTTATGTAGGCGGTTTATACAATACATTTTTAACCGATATCGCCCAGACCAGAGACATTCAAAAAGACAGCCTTTACAGCATTGCTGATAATTATAAAATCAGGGCACCTAAAGATGCATTGAACTTCAAAATGATTGATGGCTTAAAGTATAAAGACGAAATTCTGGAAGAATTGAAGGCTTTATCCGGCAAAACAAAAAAGCAAAATATCAGCTCCGTATCTATCAATGATTACGCCAAAAACAACAGTTCAACCGGTACAGGAAAAGATAAAATAGCTGTAATTTATGCAAACGGCGAAATTACTGGCGGAGAAGGATCTGACAATCAAATTGGGTCTGAGCGTATATCACGGGCAATCCGTAAAGCTCGTTTGGATGATGACATCAAAGCCATCGTTTTACGTGTAAACTCCCCAGGTGGAAGTGCGCTGGCCTCTGATGTAATCTGGAGAGAAATCGTTCTGACAAAAAAAGAAAAACCGGTTATCGCATCTTTCGGTGATGTTGCCGCCTCAGGAGGATATTACATCGGCTGCGCTGCTGATAGTATCTTCGTACAGCCAAATACCATTACAGGTTCAATTGGTGTTTTTGGTATCATTCCGAATTTCCAAAACCTTATGACGAACAAATTGGGCATTACATTCGATGGTGTTAAGACAGGTAAATATGCTGATATTATGGCTACTAATCGCCCAATGACTGAAGGCGAAAGATTTATCATTCAAAATGAATTAAACAGAATTTACAGTGGTTTCGTTAGTCGCGTTGCGGATGGAAGAAAGAAAAGCAAAGCCTACATCGACAGCATTGGTGGCGGCCATGTTTGGATTGGAACTGATGCCGTTCAAATTGGTTTAGCCGATAGAATCGGAAGTTTCAACGATGCAATAAAATCAGCTGCCAAAAAAGCAAAATTAAAAGAATATAAAGTGGTAGAATACCCTGATGTTATCGATCCACTAAAATCATTATTAGAAGAAAGTACCGATAAAATTAAAATCTACTATACCAAACAAGAATTGGGCGATAATTACATGCTTTATCAACAAATGAAAAAGGTAATGGCAAGTTCAGGTATTCAGGCCAGAATGCCTTTTGAAGCAGTTATAAAGTAATAGCTTATCGTAAAAGGGAAGATTGTTGATCAGTTTTAATCGTCATCATCTTCCCTGTTACTTTCAAATCAGTCGATTAGTTTCCATTCGGGATGCAAGGTTAAATAAGTACCGTTTAGCGGTTGATTCACTGGATGAACAGTTAACGAAATGCTTCTACCTTTCAAAAATTCAAATCCAATTCCGTCTTGTTTAGCATCGTAAACCGTTACTGTATCTTTTTGCCCATTGAGGTAAGCCGAAATTCTTTCTATACCCGGAAATTTTATTTTAGTATCAGTTTCTGTCTGGCCTGTGGTATATCCATCCTGAGTTTTAAACTTAGGTGAAGTAACTCGAATCTGTTTTACATCTTTTATGCGCATGGAAGTATCTCTGTATGATGAGTATATTGCGAGTTCACTCCTTTGCCCGGATGTTGAATCTTGACCATACCAAATACCCCAGGCTTTGCCCATTGCGGCATCTCCTGCATCAGGTCGCCCCAGTTTAACCCCAACTTTAACCATATCCTCGCCCAAAGAAATCTCTCCAACTGAACGGCCGGGAACCACCAAAAAACGTTCATCGATAATTTTACCTGGTCCGGATTCAATGCTAGCAACTGAATCTGTTTTATGCTGTGAATTTGTAGAAGAATGGCACGCTGCGAAGCCAAAACTCAGGCCTAATAGAATGATTTTTATGGATTTCATGCCTCTAAAACAACGCTTTAATTATTTCTGTTTGAAAAAATATCATGCTCAGAAGTTTTAAGCCATTATTTTTTAATTTTACAACTTATGGAAAATAAAACCATTGCCCGCACTTTACGTCTTTTATCGCAATTGATGGAACTGCATGAGGAAAACCCTTTCAAAATTAAATCGATTGCCAATGCTTATTTCAAAGTTGATAAATTACCTTTTGCTTTAAAAGACAAACCCGTTGATGAAATCGATAAAATTGACGGGATAGGGAAAAGTTTGGCGGCTAAAATTATTGAGTTACTAGAAACCGGAGAACTTAAAGAATTAAACGACATTATTCAGCAAACGCCCGAGGGCGTTGTCGAAATGCTGGGTATAAAAGGTATTGGCCCTAAGAAAATATTAATCATTTGGCGAACGCTTGGAATAGAAAGTATTGGCGAACTTTACTATGCTTGTAACGAAAACCGGTTGATTGAAGCAAAAGGTTTTGGCTTAAAAACACAGGAGGAAATTAAAAATGCCATTGAGTTTAAGCTGGCGGCAAACGGAAGATTTCTTTATGCCCAAGTTGAGGGTTTTGCCAACACATTACATTCACAGATTTCCGAATGGCTGGTCACAGTTGATAAAAATTCACTAATAGGTTTTGCTGGGCAATATCGCCGTGCTTGCGAAATTATAGATGAACTTGAATTCGTAATCGGTGCCGAACATATTGAAGAAGTGCAAACGAATTTGGAATTGTTTGAACCACTTTCACTAATTGCCGGCGAAGAAGCATTTATTACCACAACAGAAGCAGGTTTGAGAATCAAGATTTTCGTAGTTGATAAAAGCGATTTCTATTTGGAATGGTTTAAACAAACCGGTAATACCGAACATGTTGAAAAAGCCCTTAAATTGGCGGGGAACGGACCTTTCGTTAATGAAGAGGAAATTTACAATAAAGCCGGATTGGCTTTCATTGAACCTGAACTCCGCGAAGATTATGATGAAATTGAGTTGGCCAAAGAAAATAAACTTCCGAAGCTAATTACATATGAAGATTTAAAAGGCAGCCTTCACAACCACTCTACCTGGAGCGATGGTGTTCATACCCTCGAACAAATGGCCGTGTATTGTAAGGATACCTTAAATTTACAATATCTAGGCATCTGCGACCACTCAAAAACAGCCGTTTATGCTAAAGGACTTAATGAACAACGGGTTTTTGGACAACATCAGGAAATTGATGAACTGAATAAAAAATTGGCTCCTTTTAAGATTTTTAAAGGAATTGAAAGCGACATTTTAAGTGATGGCTCTTTAGATTATTCCGATGATATCTTAAAAACTTTCGATTTTGTGGTTGCTTCGGTTCACAGCAATTTACGAATGGATGAAGGAAAAGCTACGTCCCGTTTATTAAAAGCTATTGAAAATCCTTACACTACAATTTTAGGACACCCAACAGGGCGTTTATTGCTAAGCCGTGCAGGTTACCCGATTGATTACAAAAAAATTATCGATGCTTGTGCGGCAAATAATGTGGTTATCGAAATCAATGCAAATCCTTTACGATTAGATTTGGATTGGCGCTGGCATCGCTATGCTTTAGAAAAACAAGTTTTGCTTTCAGTAAATCCCGATGCCCACAGAACGGAGGGTTTTCACGATATGCGTTATGGTGTTTTAGTTGCCCGCAAAGGTGGCTTAAGTGCCGATAAATGTTTAAATGCTTTTTCTTTGGAAGAAATTACAGCATATTTCAATAGTAAAAGGGTTTAGGTTTAGGCAAAGTTAATTCTCTTTCAGGTTTTAAGTATTTCAATAAAATCTATTAAATCCGTGTAATCCTTTAATTTGTGTAATCAACACGAAGCTAGTCTATGTTATCAACCCGAAGAAAAAATCTCTGTAATCTTTTAATATCTTTGCCCTTATGATAAGTGAAATTGCCAACCGCATATTTAATCAGGTGATTACAGATTACCACAAGTTTGATGATATCGACCATCCCATTGAAAATCCATACGATGCTGAAAGCTTAGAGCATCTTTTTTACATTAAAAACTGGATTGATACAGCGCAATGGCACATGGAAGATGTGGTTCGAAACCCACAAATAGACCCGGCAGAGGGTTTAAGCTGGAAGAGACGCATTGACACTCAAAACCAGGTTCGCACGGATATGGTTGAATTTATAGACGGGTATTTTTTAAATCTTTATCAGGGAATTTCTGCTTTACCAGATGCAAAAATTAACACAGAAAGCCCGGCGTGGGCAATAGACAGGCTTTCTATTTTAGCTTTAAAAATTTACCACATGCAGGAAGAGGCTGAACGAGAAAGCGCATCAGTAGAACATCGCCTGCAATGCCAAACTAAACTTAATGTTTTGTTATCGCAACGCGAAGACTTATCAACCAGCATTAACGAATTATTGGCTGATATTGAGGCAGGCAAAAAATACATGAAAGTATACAAGCAAATGAAAATGTATAACGACCCGAGTTTAAACCCTGTGTTGTATAATAAAGCTTAGATTCCAAAAGTCGCCATTGCGAGGCACGAAACAATCTCTCTAACAAAAATAGATTGCTTCGTACCTCGCGATGACGAGTAATTCAAAAAAGCCATGTCATCAACAGAAAAAATTATCGTTTTACGTTTTTCGGCTATGGGCGATGTGGCAATGGTTGCTTCTGTGTTAAAAGAATTCTCTGCGCAAAATCCATCGATAGAAATAATAATAGTTAGTCGCGAGGCATTTAAACCATTTTTTGATGGAATAGAAAACCTGACTTTCCACGCTATTCAACCTAAAACCAATCACAAGGGAATTGATGGATTATTCAGGCTTTATAAGCAACTTCGAAAATATAAACCTACCGCAGTTGCAGATTTGCATGATAATTTACGCAGCAGAGCCGTTTCTACTTTCTTTCGTTTAACAGGTACAAGAATTAAGCGGATTGATAAAGGCAGAGCTGAGAAAAAAGCGTTAACCCGTTCGGTAAATAAAATTTTTAAACCCTTACGGCAAACCGTAGATCGCTATGCCGATGTTTTTCGGGAACTGGGTTTTAATGTTGAGTTAAGTCATCAGCTAAAGAAAGTTCGAAGAGAAATGCCCGCAAAGGCTGAAAAATTATTTCGAAACAAGACCGGAAAAAAAATAGGCATCTCCCCTTTTGCACAACATATTTACAAAGTTTATCCATTAGAAAAAATGGAGAAAGTAATTTCTTCATTAAGCAAATCAGGTTATGAGCTTTTTATTTTCGGCGGCGGAAAAACTGAACAAGAAACTGCAGAAAAATGGGCCAATGCTTATTCAAATACTTATAATACGGTTGGAAATTTTAATCTCAACGAAGAACTTGACATTATTTCAAACCTGGATTTGATGTTAAGCATGGATTCTTCGGGTATGCATATGGCCTCATTGGTTGGCGTCCCTGTGGTTTCTGTTTGGGGGCCAACACATCCTTACGCAGGTTTCTTAGGTTACGGACAAATGGAAAGTGACTGCGTACAAGTCGACCACCCGGCCAGACCAAATTCTATTTATGGAAACAAACCATGCTTTTGTGGTGTTGAAAGTTGTATGGATTTAATTAATCCTGAAACGATTGTAAATAAAATTAAAGAAAAACTAAATGCCTAAACAATTACTCCTGGTTCGTCATGGAAAATCGGATTGGGGAAACTTGGATTTAAAAGATTTCGACCGGCCTTTAAACAAACGAGGTAAGGAAAATGCACCAGAAATGGCCGAACGTTTGGTAAACAGGGGTTTCAAATTCGATTTGATGGTTAGCAGCCCGGCGAAGCGGGCAAAATCTACTGCGAAGTTTTTCGCGGAAGCTTTTCAGTTTGACGATATTAAATATGAAGAATCGATTTATGAAGCGAACACGAACACGCTTTTGAAAGTTGTTAATGGTTTGGACGATGCTGCTGATACCGTAATTATGTTTGGGCATAACCCTGGTTTTACAGATTTAGCCAACGAATTAAGCGATGCTGATATTTACAATATCCCTACAGCAGGGATGGTGTTAATGAAGTTTCCTTTCGATTCTTGGGAAATGGTAAGCAGCGGAACAGGCGACTTGGTGTTTTTCGATTATCCGAAGAATAGTGATGAGATTTAGTTTTGCCACAGAAACACGGAAGACACGGAAATCGAAGGTGGTCATTGCGAGGCTTCTTCAACCGTGGCAATCTCCTTCTGCGATGGGTTTGCTTTAATTACCCTTATATTTAAAACCTTTAAATTACACTTCTGCAGACTGCTCCTAATGATAAAAAGTAAGGCTATGATGACCAAAACTTACCAAAAAGCAGCATTTAGTGTTAAATAAAACTGATTGCAATGAAAAGCCCAAAATTTTTTCTGTTTGGCTTGTAATGTAAAGCAGGACTGAAAAATTAAAAGAATTACTGAACTAACGTTTCCAAAATAAAATCTAAAATCGTAACCCTTAAATCGTAATTTTAATTATCTTTGAAATATAAATAACGAAAGTCCGGCAATAGACATTTCGGTGAATTCATAACCTCGTCTCCTTTGGTTATTTCATAATTCGTATCGCCGGAAGATTTATCCATTAAATTATCTGTACATGAATTTTGATTATAATACTACGCGTAGCCATTTGATTTTATCGGAATATGGCCGCAACGTTCAGAATATGGTGAAGTATATTTGCGAATTGCCAACCATTGAAGAACGTAATAAATATGCCCAGGCTGTTATAGACCTGATGGGATTTTTGCAACCACATTTGCGTGATGTTGCCGATTTTAAACATAAACTTTGGGACCATTTACACATTATTTCTGGCTACCAAATCGATGTTGAAAGTCCGTATCCAAAGCCATTACCCGAAAACGCTTTCAAAAAACCGGAGCCACTTCCCTATCCGCAACAAAGAATTACCTACAAACATTATGGTAAAACTGTTGAAAATTTGATTGAAAAGGCCATGCGTGAAGAAAATCCCGAAAATAAAAAAGCAATGGTTCAGGGTATCGCAAACTTTATGAAAATGGCGTATGTTACCTGGAATAAGGATAATGTGAGTGATGATACCATAATCAAAGATTTGAAATATCTGTCTGGCGGATTGTTATCTCTTGACGAGGGCGTGAATTTAGCTAAAGTTGAATTTAGAGCCCAAAATCCTCGTCAAAATAACAATAATAACCGTGGTAGAGCTAACAATAATAACAATGGCAAAAACCGTCAGAATAACAACAACAATCGCGGACGAAATAACAATAATAAACCTAAATACTAATAACTTTTAATTGTCACGCTGAGCCTGTCGAAACTCTCTTTTCGACAAACTCAGACTGACACTTAACTTAAAAAGATATATGAACGCATTTGAAATAACAGGCGGAATTAAATTAAAAGGCGAAATCACCCCTCAAGGTGCTAAAAACGAGGCATTACAGATTTTATCGGCTGTATTGCTTACAGAAAAGAAAATTAACATCAGCAACATCCCTGATATTAAAGATGTAAATAAACTGATTGAGCTGCTTGGTGATTTGGGTGTTATTGTTGAACGCATTAACAAAGACACATATACTTTCGAGGCAAAAAATATTGATTTAAATTTCTTCGAATCTGATACATTTAAGGCTAAAGGCGGTGGTTTACGTGGTTCGATTATGATTGTTGGTCCGTTGTTAGCCCGTTTCGGTAAAGCAGCAATACCTAAACCAGGCGGCGATAAAATTGGTCGACGAAGATTGGATACGCATTTTATAGGTTTCGAAAAATTAGGCGCAAAATTTGTTTACGACAGCAAAAAAGCTTTCTTTAATGTTGATGCAACGAATTTACAAGGTGCTTATATTCTTTTAGATGAGGCATCGGTAACGGGAACGGCAAACATTGTGATGGCTGCAGTTTTGGCCAAAGGTACTACAACAATTTACAACGCAGCCTGCGAACCATATTTACAGCAACTTTGTAAAATGCTGAACCGCATGGGCGCTAAAATTTCGGGTATCGGTTCAAATTTGTTAACCATTGAGGGCGTTAAGGTTTTGGGCGGCACCGAACACAGAATGTTGCCTGATATGATTGAGATTGGTTCTTTTATTGGCATGGCAGCAATGACAGAATCAGAAATCACGATTAAAAATGTTTGCTATGATGAGCTTGGCGTCATACCAGAAGTTTTCAAAAAATTGGGTATCAAGTTAGAGCGCAGAGGAGATGACATTTATGTGCCATCACAAAAGCATTATGAAATTGATACTTTTATTGATGGATCAATTTTAACGATTGCCGATTCTCCATGGCCGGGTTTCACGCCTGATTTACTGAGCATTGTTTTGGTTGTGGCGACACAGGCGAAAGGAAACGTGTTAATCCACCAGAAAATGTTCGAGAGTCGCTTGTTCTTTGTGGATAAATTGATTGACATGGGCGCTCAAATTATTCTTTGCGATCCTCACCGTGCCACAGTCAATGGTATCGATAAAAAATATAAACTGCGTGGTATTAGCATGACTTCTCCTGACATCAGAGCTGGGGTTTCATTGTTAATCGCTGCATTATCCGCTGAGGGTAAATCAACAATTTACAACATAGAACAGATTGAACGAGGCTACCAGGATATCGACACACGGTTACGTGCTTTGGGTGCACAAATTAAACGTGTTAATGCTGATGCGCCCAGCCATTAAAGGTTGAAAGCGGAAGGTAAAGGTTTGGACTTAAATACTAAAGGTGAAAAAACAAAGTAAAATAGCATAAAGAAAAAAAGCGCTCGAGTAACTTCTTACTCGAGCGCTTTTTTTTTATGGCTTATCGTCCTTGCGAGGCTCGAAGCAATCTCTTATAACTGTCGATATTTGAAAACCCAAAGCATTAAGATTGCTTCGTTCCTCGCAGTAACGACCGTATTAGAAATCCCTATCCCGATATCGCATTTATAATATCGTATTGTGTAATAATTTCAATCTTTCCTGATTCATCTTCAACCAAAACTGCAGAATTCTCTTTATTAATTAGTGATGAAATTTTATCAATCGAAGTATTTAAATCAACGAATGGAAAGGTAGCCGTCATGATTTCTGATATCGGGGCTGATTTTAAACCAGGATTTTCAAGCAAGGCAGTGAGTATGTCGCTCTCCGCAATTTTACCCACAATCATGCCCTGCTGAGTTACAGGAATTTGAGAAATGTTCATCGACTTTATGGTATTGATGGCTTCCAACACAGATTTAGTCGCATCAAGCGTTACAATTTCCGTGGATTCCTTTTTTGATAAAATAGATTTCGCAGTCAGTTTTTCATCTTGCAAAAAGCCACGTTCTCGCAACCAATCTTCATTATACATTTTACCCATATAACGGCTTCCATGGTCGTGGAAGATAACCACAACAACATCTTCAGGTTTTAATTTATCTTTTAATTGAATTAAACCTCCAATCGCGGCACCTGCCGAATTTCCAACGAAAATCCCCTCTTTACGGGCAATGTCGCGAGTCATCAAAGCAGCATCTTTATCGGTTACTTTCTCAAATAAATCTATCACATCAAAGTTTACATTAGCCGGTAAAAAGTCTTCACCAATTCCTTCGGTGATGTAAGGATATATTTCATCTTTATCGAAAATGCCGGTTTCCTTATATTTTTTGAAAACTGATCCATAAGTATCAATCCCCCAAACCTGTATGTCCGGATTTTTTTCTTTCAAATATTTACCAGTTCCGGAGATTGTGCCACCTGTACCCACTCCAACAACCAGGTGTGTAATTTTACCTTCGGTTTGGGCCCAGATTTCTGGTCCCGTTTGCTCGTAGTGCGCCTGCGAATTAGCTAAATTATCATATTGGTTAGGCTTCCACGAATTAGGCACTTCACGCTCTAAACGCGACGAAACAGAATAGTATGAACGTGGATCTTCGGGTTCAACATTTGTAGGACAAACAATAACTTCCGCACCAAAAGCACGTAAAGCATCAACCTTTTCTTTCGATTGTTTATCAGTAGTGGTGAAAATACATTTATAACCTTTTATGATGGCAGCCATCGCCAAACCCATTCCTGTATTTCCGGATGTTCCTTCGATAATTGTTCCGCCGGGTTTTAATTTACCGCTTTTTTCTGCATCTTCAATCATCTTAACCGCCATACGGTCTTTAATCGAATTGCCAGGATTGGTTGTTTCAATTTTTGCCAGAATTGTTCCGGGAACCCCCTTTGTAATTGTATTTAATTTTACCAATGGCGTATTACCAATGGTTTCTAAAATATTATTATACCACATGCAACAAAATTAAGCAAAGGCATTAAGTATTTTACAAACTATATTTTATTTAAAACATAATTTTGAAAAGTAACATTTAATAAAATTAAATTTCTTAATCTATTATTATGATAGGCATTATAGATTGATTATTCGGCAAAACGCAATATTGTTTTTCTAATTTTAAACGGTGTAACTAAATATTAGCTTATAAAATTTGTGGATAAGATACTGGAATGATTCTCCAGCATGATACTGGTTTTAAAATCTGCGAACTGCAGCTGTTTTAAGCTAGTTTATAAACCTTTCCCGGTAATGATACAATCATCCCCTGCATTTCTAAAGTTAGAATAACGATAGCTAATTTACTTTGCTGAATATTTAAAGCGATACAAAGGTCATCAATAGATAGGTTACCACTTTGCAAAGCATCTACAACTTTTTGCTCATTTGCGGTCAGGTTTAGCTTTAAGATAGTTTGAGTTTGCTTTTTCTTCTGTTTCACTTCGTCATCCCAACCGAGATAATAGATTAGATCATTCGCATTATTAATTAATCCTGCCCGATTTGTTTTGATTAGAAAGTTGCATCCTTCTGAAAAAATGTCGTTGGTCCTGCCGGGAAAAGCATACACATCTTTATTGTATGAGTTTGCAATTTCGGCAGTTATTAACGCGCCACCCTTAATCGATGCTTCTACAACAATTGTGGCATCGGCAAGTCCTGCAATAATTCGATTTCTTTGCGGGAAATTTTGTCTGTCAGGATTGGTCAACGTTGGGAATTCGGAGAGCAAACCGCCATTTAACACCATTTTTTGAGCAACAGGCTTATGAATTTGCGGATATAATCTATCCAATCCGTGACCTAAAACACCAACTGTTTGAATATCATTTGCGATGCATTCTTTATGTGCAGTAACATCTATTCCGTATGCAAGCCCGCTTACGATAAGAACATTATATGGTGCTAAAACCTCGCAAAGTTGTTTGCATAAATTTTTACCGTATTCAGTTGCATTTCGGGTACCTACAATGCTAATTATTCTTGGGTGATTTAAATCTGCATCACCTTTAAAATAGAGCAGAATCGGTGAATCGAAACAATTTTTTAATCTTTTCGGATAATTTTCATCAGAAAAGAAAAGCACGTCGATGCTGTGTTTCTCAATAAACCTGAGTTCGTCGGCAGCTCTTTTTAATGCATCAGTGTTTAATATAGCCTCAACGGTTTTTCCGCCAATGCCCGGAATTTGTAATAATTGATTTTTAGTTGCCGAAAAAACCGCTTCCGCACTTCCGCAGTAGGCCAGTAAGTTTTTGGCATTAACCGGACCAATGGATTTTATAAAAGTTAATGCAATTTTGTGTAGCGTACTCATTAATTTTCAGGGCTAAGGTTAATAAATGCGGGATGATTTATTTCCTTAAAACAACCTAAAAATCGATATCTATTAGGCTTTTAATTGGAATATGGATATTGTTTTTGAGTTGAATATATTTTTCTGTAACAGCCCAAACTGTCGTGTCTACGCGTTTTGGGCCAATTGTAGTGTTAAAAGTTATTACCGCTTTAGATTTAAACTCATTTCCAAGTCGCTGAGCTTCATTAAGTTTAGTTTTCAATTCTAAAGTGTGGTCTTCTTTTGCATTTATGATATTTAAGTAGCTGATATGTTCTTTTTCTACAGTTTCTATTGGCATGATTCTCTTTAACGATTAATGTTAAACAAGCTTATCGAAATTTTTAAAAAAAAGCAACCTTAAAACATCATTTTATGTAATAATTAAGAAAAAAAAAGCCGGCATTAGTTAGGTGCCGGCTTTAAACTTATGTTTGGTTTATTTATTTAATTTCAATTTTCTGGTTTCAACCATTCCTTTAAACTCGTGGTCCATTTTACCAGTTAAATCTTCCAATTGCGTTTTAGATAATGGAGAAGTGCTGCTCAAAGTATTATCTTTTAAATATGATGTAAAAGCTCCGGTGGCAGAATAATTTAAAGCTTGTGCTAATAATTTCTCGGATGTATCTCCAAAGTCTTTCGTAACATCATCAACAATGTCTTTATCTACCGGCATTCCATCAAAATAATCGCCAAAATTTGCCGAATTTTTAGTTTGAAACTGAGGAATATAAAGGTCGCTTTTATCTATCCGAAGTGAGAAAAATCCAACTGGTTTGCCAAAAGTTTTCTTGCCAATCAACTTAACGTCCATAACCGGTTTAAGGTTATTGATTAGAAGTTCGCTCGCAGAAGCTGTAGAGGATGTAACGATGAAATATACCCGGGAAAGATTGTTAAGTGACCCTCTTTTGGCGAAAACTTCCTGATTACCAGCCGCTGTAGTAGGTTTGTAAGAATAATCAAAATAAGAATATAAGCGAGTTACGCCATCATTGCCTTTTGCATAAAATTTTTGGTTTTGGAGTATGGTCGCATTGCCATCCTGCATGGTTTGAGTCCAGTAAGTTGTATACATCACTTTTCCATTTTGAGCTGCTGGTGCCACTAAATTTGTAAAAGCTTCGGAAGTAGCAACTGAACCACCGCCATTGTAACGTAAATCTACTACCAACTCGCTCACACCATCATTTGCAAATTTAGTAAATGCCGCATCTAATAACGAAGTTGAATTTGTGGTGAAACTGTTAAAAACTATATAGCCAACTTTCTTACTTCCAACGGTATATGTATTCGTAAATAATATTGGGTTAATATTATATGTTGCACGGGTAACTACCACATCCTGGGTAGTTCCATCTGGTTTTAACACGGTTAAAGAGACTGTTGAAGCACTTCCGAAAATAGCATCAACAATTGTATTAATGGCAGCATCGGAAGTGTTTATATTCGTACTACCATTAATCTTTGTAATTTGATAACCCCGCTTCAGGCCCTGGGTAGCCGCAGGTGAAGTTGCATAAACATATTTTATCCTTAAGTCATTTGTAGAATTAAAGAAAACTGAAAACCCAAAATCGCCGCTAACACCGCCAAGTTGCCCTGCAACTGTTCCATCATCAATGAAAGAATATTTATCTTTTCCGCCGGTACTAGGCAATGCCTTAAGTGCATCAAGAACTGCATCATTAGAAGCATATTTTCTCGGATTAAAATTATCGTAGCTTGGCATGCCTGCATTCCAAAAATAAGTTTGCTTGGCATATAGAAAAATTGAGTCTTTCGTTAAGTAATCGCGATTGGTGGTAGGCGTTTGTAATGTATTGGTTTCCGTTATGGTATTACTATCCGGTGTTTCAGCGGATTTTTTGCACGAAGTGGCCAAACCAACAACAGCAATAAAAGCGTACAGGAACAACTTTTTTGCAGTAAACTTTTTAATCATATTTATTTGTAAATTTCTAGTGACACAATATACGGCAAATTAATTAAATTAGATTGTTGCTCGTCAAATTTATTTGCACCAACAACTAACGCATCTTTAGCAGATAAATTGTTGTTATTAAGGATGTTCTGGAAAATTTCTGATTTGGATAGATTTAGTTCATCTGTGAAGTAAACGGTAAGGTATTTTTCGAGCCCATTCCATTCTGTCTGTTTTATTTTATTTAGCTGTTGCTCAGGATCACCGGCGGTAACGATGAAAATCTGCTTCCTGTTTATTACTAACTCCTGCAGAAACTGTAGCGAATTTTTGTAAAGCAATAGTTTTAGCGGCAAACGGGCGTTTTGATGTAATAAATCAAAGTTGTGTTGGTACGAATTTGCCAGTTCAAACTTTTGCGCCGTCTTTTCGAAAAGTTGGGCTGTGCCATAACTTTCATACTCGGAGCGCATGAAATCTAAAATTGTCTGTGCGTTTTTCTGTTCTGTATATTCTATAAACTGGGCAAATAGATAGTAAACCTGCAGCAAATAATCTTTGGATGGGAACAAAACGTCATCGAGTTCGAAAATAACCGCCTTTTTATCTTTTGCTAACTGATAAGCATCCATATTAAATCGTGAAAAGTTTAAATTCGTTGTTATTGTTTCGTGTAAAAATACCATTAACAGTGTTGTCAGATTCAGCGTCAAATGGTAAACCATTAGTGTAAATACAATCGCCTTTTACAAAAACAGTAAACTCAGTGTTTGAGGTGTTTTCGGTATCCATGTAGCCGCTCAGTTTATCAAGAGGGGGTAAAAGCACATCGATACCGTATTCGCCGAATAAAACTGCCGATTTTGCAATAGGTTCTATCTCAAAATTGTGCAATGGTATAATACTGTCTACAGCTTCCGTTATGCAGAAATTTAGTAAAATATGCGCAATACTTTCTTTATTTAGATGGCCTAAGGATGAAAACGCGTAATTTTCGGTAATCAATCCAGGTACATCACCATAATCTGCAAATAAGATAAAGTGCCCTGGAAATGCCTTTAATATTTTTAATGCCTTCGCATTGTTTCCGCCTGTAATAAGTATTTTCAAATTTGATATTATATTTTAATACTGATGGATTTTAAGCTACAGTAAGTAATAAAGCTTAAAATCTATAAATGTTATAAATCCTGTGGCTAAACTATTAAACCGTCTTTCATGGTTACAATCCTATCGCTCGTTTTTGCGAGGTGCTCGTTATGCGTTACGATTACGAAGGTTTGCTGGAAATTATCCCGAAGGTTAACAAACAGTTGGTGAAGTGCTGCTGCATTTTCCGAGTCCAGATTACCTGAAGGTTCGTCGGCAAGGATTATCGATGGATTATTGATTAATGCCCTCGCAATTGCCACTCTCTGTTGTTCTCCACCTGATAACTGATTTGGTTTATGATGCGCCCTATCTTTTAAGCCGAACAGATCAAGTAATTCCAGGGCCCTGGCTTCAGCTTGCTTTTTATTTGTTTTGGCGATAAAAGCTGGTATGCAAATGTTCTCAATTGCGCTAAATTCAGGCAATAAATGATGAAACTGAAATACAAATCCAATATTTTGATTACGAAAAGAACTTAATAATTCGCCGCTTAATTTGCTTATAATTGTTCCTTTCAATTCTACTATCCCATCATCTGGTTTATCAAGTGTACCTAAAATATGCAGCAAGGTGCTTTTTCCAGCTCCCGAAGGACCAATTATACTAACGATCTCTCCCTTTTGCACTTCAAAGTTTACGCCTTTTAATATTTGTAAATTTCCGTACGACTTTCTTATTCCAATAGCTTTTAGCATGCTTCAAATTTAATAAAAAAGCTTAACCATTATATACCGCCAATTGTTTATAATAAATATTGCGGATAGGTTATCTTCGTTAGAGAACCACTTTTTTCGCATGAATTGTTAATAAACGAAAATAAAGTTTGCAGATATCATTTTGTTGTTTAACTTTGAAAAACAAAGCACTTTTGAAATGGACACTCAACAAGAACAATTAGATGCATTAAAAGACATCAGGCAAATGATGGATAGATCTTCCAGATTTATCTCATTGAGCGGCTTATCTGGTGTTTTTGCAGGTGTGATTGCATTAATTGGTGCCTATTTTGCACACGTAGAGGTAGAAAAATTTTTGACCGGCAGAGGTTACAGTTTCGGCGTTCAGGGCGAAATCGATTTAGAATACAACCTCATCAAGCTTGCCCTAATTGTTTTATTTGTGGCCTTGGCTGGTGGTGTTTTATTTACCTACAGGAAGAGCCAACGCAACAACCTCCCTATTTGGGATAAAACCTCGAAATCTTTGCTCCTTAATCTTTTTGTACCGATATGTGCGGGAGGTTTTTTTATTATTGCTTTACTTTTTAACCACCCAAACCCCTACACCATTATTGCACCTTCCTGCCTAATTTTTTATGGTTTAGGCTTGATAAATGCAAGTAAATATACCTATAGTGATATTCGCTATTTAGGTTATCTGGAAGTTATACTAGGTTTAATCTGCATGTTTAATGTAGGCTACGGATTGATTTTCTGGGCAATTGGTTTTGGCGTATTGCATGTAATTTATGGTCTTTTAATGTATTTTAAATACGAGAAAGGCAAATAAAAATGAAGAATCCGATAGCAGACTTGAATAAAATATTCGACAGCCGAATTAGGCTGGGCGTAATGTCTGTGCTTGTGGTTAATATCGAAATTGGATTTAACGATTTAAAGCAAATGCTCGAACTAACCGACGGCAATTTAGCTTCGCATTTAAATACCTTGGAACAGGCTGAATTTATAAAAGTTCATAAAGGCTTTATAGGTCGAAAAACCAGTACCACCTACTCCATTACTGATTTAGGTAAACAAGCCTTTAAAGCACATTTAGATGCACTTGAAAAAATGATTAAAAAACTTTAAATATTTTTTTTGAATTTAAACTTTGAAATACAAAGCACTTTTAACAAAGCAAAATGAAAAATAAATCCAACTTCTTATTACTATCAGCACTTATTGGTGGTTTGCTGTTTAGCCTTCTTTTTTGGCAAGAAAGATTAGCGCTTAACCTACTGATTTATAGCATTTATTTAACTGCAGTAACTTATCTAAATCCTGATGTTACTAAAGGCATCAAAGTAAAAATTTATGGTTCGGCGCATCTTTTAGCAGCTGTGCTGGTGGTTATAAATAATTCTGATTTAGCTTTAGCATCATATTACATTAGCCTACTGCTGTTTATTGGCTACAGTCATAATACGCAACTGAGAACTATTTTCGCGGCGTTTTTAGCCGCTATTTTGCAAATGATGACTGTGCCATTTAACGTTATCAGAAACTTGAGTGAAGTAAGCATCGGGAACTTCAACTTAAAACCTGTCCTCAAAATTGTTAAATACATTTTCATTCCAGTAGTTATCGTAACCATTTTCACGTGTTTGTATTCTGCGGCAAGCAATGTTTTTGCACATTATGCTGAAGCATTATTAATTAATATCGGTGATTTCTTCGACAGTTTTTTTGGATTCATTTTTAAAGATTTAAGCTTTGGAAGATTTATGCATTTCTGCTTCGGATTAGCCGTTACTGCAGGTTTACTAATTGCATTCTTTGATAAAAGTTTGCAGCAAATTGAATTAAAATTTCACGAGCGATTAAGCAGAGTAAGGAAAACTGTAAATCAAAAAACAATCTGGTTCGAGGTAGTAAAGGTTTTCAGCGGCAATTTGTTAACTAAAAAGCTGGCACTTAAAACTGAATTTATTACAGGCCTGATTTCTTTTGCAGCCTTAAATTTACTATTACTTTTTTTAAATGGAATTGACATTTGGTGGTTGTGGTTAGGTAAAGGAAGAAATTTTGCCGAAGTTAATTATTCAGCAGATTTGCACGACGGCACCAATTCATTAATATTCAGTATCGCCCTGGCAATGGCAATTATTATATATTTCTTTCGCGGAAACCTGAACTTTTATAGCAAAAGTAAGGCGTTGAGAATTTTAGCTTTTGCATGGATGATTCAGAACTTTATTCTGGTTATCTCAGTACTTATTCGTGATGGTTATTACATCGAATTTTACGGGCTCACATATAAACGCATTGGTGTTTTAGTTTTTGCATTGCTTTGTGTAATTGGCTTAATAAGCGTTTACGTAAAGGTTTACAAACAAAAAACATTTTTCTATCTCTTAAAACTTAACGGAAGTATTTGGTTTGCATTATTACTTGCCTTTAGCATGATAAACTGGGATATTTTTATTGTAAAATATAATTTATCTCACTCGGAATCTATTTCAGTTGATGCTGATTATTTGCTTTCACTTTCAGATAAAACTTTGCCTGTATTGGATAAAAACAGAATGAAATTGCAACACACCGAATCTAAAACTGAATATGGAACAGAAATAGCAAAACCCGAAAGCCTGGCAGCTAATCAACTAAAGCTTAATAAAAGAATTGTTTTTTTTAAAGAACGATACGAGAAGGTAAGTTGGGTTTCGTGGAACTTACAAGACTGGAATACGGCAAATTACTTTAATATAAATAAATAGTAACACAAAGAAATTATATAAAATAAAAATTATTAAATTAAAACATCATGAAAAATCAAATAGAAATGAGCACAACAAAATGGAGAATAACAATTATTTTCTTCGTAACTGCTTTAATTTTAAGCATACCATTAATTGCCATGCAATTTACCAGCGAAGTAAAATGGGATTTTAAAGACTTCATCGCCGCGGGCATTCTACTATTAAGCGCAGGTTTAGCGATAGAGCTTGTGATAAGAAATGTAAGGAAAAACACTATAAAAACACTTCTATTCATTATTATTCTGCTGGCTTTGTTTTTAATTTGGGCAGAATTAGCAGTTGGCGTTTTCGGAACTCCATTTGCAGGAAGTTAGTTTAAGAACTTTGCAGGAACCAATTTGCCTGGAACTACAATCTTTAATAAACAAACCCGATATGCGTGGAAAGCCACCGATTTTTCTTCGGTGCTTGGAACATTAGCGGGGCTGCTGTTCCCGATTAACAGAAAACGTTCATTTTCCAGAAAAAATCGGTAATTTCTATTTGTTTAAAGGGTTTGAAATTGTAGCTTTGGGCAAATTTTGTAGCAAATGAATATTCACGAATACCAGGGTAAACAAATATTAAAAAGTTTCGGTGTTAACGTTCAAGAAGGAATTGTTGCCGATACTCCAGAGCAAGCTGTTGAGGCTGCAAAGCAATTAAAAACCGATTATAATTCTGACTGGGTTGTAATTAAGGCGCAAATCCACGCTGGTGGTCGCGGTAAAGGTGGTGGTGTTAAATTAGCCAAAAACTTAGAGGAAGTTAAACAACGCGCTACCGATATCATTGGTATGCAATTAGTTACACCTCAAACCGGACCAGAAGGTAAATTGGTGAGTAAAGTTTTGGTTGCTCAGGATGTTTATTATCCAGGTCCTTCTGAAACAAAAGAATTTTACATTTCAGTATTGTTAGATCGTGCCGCAGGCCGTAACATCATCATGTACAGTACCGAAGGCGGTATGGATATCGAAGAAGTTGCTGAACATACTCCGCACTTAATTTTTAAAGAAGAAATTGACCCTAAAGTTGGTTTACAAGGTTTCCAGGCTCGTAAAATCGCCTTTAATTTAGGTGTTAGCGGTGCGGCACATAAAGAAATGGTGAAATTTGTAACTGCTTTATACAAAGCTTACGAAGCGACTGATTCTTCGATGTTCGAAATTAATCCTGTTTTGAAAACATCTGATGATAAAGTTATTGCTGTTGATGCTAAAGTTAATTTAGATGAAAACGCATTATTCCGCCATGCTGATTACGCTGCAATGCGTGATGTTACGGAAGAAGATCCGATGGAAGTTGAGGCAAGTGCAAGTAACTTAAACTTTGTTAACCTTGATGGTAACGTTGGTTGTATGGTTAACGGTGCAGGCTTGGCAATGGCAACAATGGATATTATTAAATTAGCCGGTGGTGAACCTGCTAACTTTTTAGATGTAGGCGGAACTGCAAATGCCCAAACGGTTAAAGCTGCTTTCAACATTATTTTGAAAGACCCTAACGTTAAGGCAATCTTGATTAACATTTTCGGCGGTATTGTTCGTTGCGACCGTGTTGCTCAAGGTGTTATCGATGCTTATAAAGAAATCGGAAACATTCCTGTGCCAATTATCTGTCGTTTACAAGGTACAAATGCAGAAGAAGCCAAGAAATTAATTGATGAATCAGGACTTAAAGTTTACTCAGCAATTGCTTTAAAAGAAGCTGCTGATTTAGTAACTAAAGTTTTGGCTGAACAAGCATAATAAGACTAAACAAGTCTTAAAAATATAAAAACCTTTCAGTGTAAGCTGAAAGGTTTTTTTTTGGAACCACCCTAGGCACCTAAGAAAAATTAAGCCGATTTGTACATATGCTCAGGTGCGCTAAGGTTTCTTTGGTGGTGAAAATAATTTGAAAATCGGGTTTCTGTACGCTTCGGTTCCGAAAGTCCTGCTATACTTCCTGCCGATAGAAAAAATCGGCATCCATCCTATCAGGTTTATTTAACTTAAATCAGTTTTTCAAATTCGAAAACTCCTTTTAGAAGCTTACGAAGTCCTCGTATGCTCCTTCCATTTTGAAATCGGATTTAAAGGGAACGAAACTCCAAAATATCGCCAGGCTGGCAGTCTAAAACACTACAAATAGATTCTAAAGTTTCTAAACGAATTGCTTTTGCTTTACCTGTCTTTAAAATGGATAAATTTGACATTGTAATACCGACCCGCTCACTCAATTCGGTGAGCGACATTTTGCGACGGGCAAGCATTACATCTAAATTTATTATAATTGGCATGAGATGATTTTTGGGTAAAGTTAAATTGTTAAATCGTTTTCTTGCTTGATCTTCATACCGGAATTGAAAGCTGTATAAAATAAAAAGATTGTAATTGAAAAAATAAGTACATAAAAGTCATAACTCCAAAAATCATAACCCATCTCAATGTCTTCGTTTAAATAATTTGCAGTGAAAAATAAATAAGTGCATGCATTAATTAATAGAGGAATTAATGAAATTATAAAGCCAAAAATAGACATATGTTTTAGACGTAAAATATTTACTTTATCAAAAGCCATATTTCTTGAAATATCAATTAGGAACGCAATAAAATTAAAAATCAAGAAAAGAAATGTCGCCCCATATAAAATGTAAAAGATAAAAAGAAATGCATATACAGAATTAATCCAAAAATCTGACTCAATGGGAATGAGAATTGTATTACTATAAGGAGAATATCTAAAATTCACTTCCTTATCTACTCGATACATTTTAATTCCGCCAGTTTGAGATTTCTTGTATTTTGCCTTAGTGATAAATCCTTGCCCATCTTTATAATAATACTGCAAATAGTTTCTGCATTTTAAATCGGCTACCAATTTCAATTTGACTGATGGCAAACTTAAATAATGTATTTTGCTGGGTGCGTACATATTCTGTTCATAGAGCTGATAAACGCCAACAAAAGTTGAGAAAAAATACCAAAACCCTTTAAAACCACTGACCTTAAAATCTCTCAAAGACTCTAAGCTATTGAGTTTATCTCTTTGAATTTCAATCCTCTCATTTAAGCTATCTAATTTGGATTGCGGCATAATTTCAGATTCTGTATTAAACTGAAGTTCAGCTTTTGAATTCAAAGTAATTATTTGGCTTTTGAGAAGGAGCAAAATTACAAATAGAGCTACACTTAAAAATGGGAGAATAGATTTTTTAGAGAATGTCATCATAATTATTTTGTAAATCAATTTTTTACTTGGTGCTTATGGTCAGCAATCAATAAATTTTTAACAATAAAAGCAATCGATAACTCTAGCCGATGTTTTTTATCTTCCAAATAATAAATTTCAAAAAAGTCATATTTATATAATTATTACCGAAACAAACATAGAATGTTAATTATTATAAAACAAAATATATTTATTGAATTGCAATAAATAATACCTGTACAACAGATATTATTTATTCAAACTAAAAAAATATGTCGAAATTTTATTTGGAATGATTTTTGTTGTAAGTAAAACTGTAAAAAACTTGTGCAAACACTAACATTTTCAGCATTTTATCCTTTCGGATTGGCATACAATTTCGTAACTTTGCACACTTCAATAATTAAAGAGCACACAAAACGTATAAATGAGACAACTCAAGATAACGCAATCCATTACCAACCGTGAAAGTCAATCGTTAGATAAATACTTACACGAAATTGGTAAAGTAGATTTAATAACAGCAGAAGAGGAAGTAATTTTAGCAAGGAAGATTCGTGAAGGTGATCAAGCTGCATTAGAGCGACTTACCAAAACAAATTTACGTTTCGTTGTTTCTGTAGCTAAACAATATCAAAATCAAGGTTTAACATTAGGCGACTTAATTAATGAAGGTAACTTAGGTTTAATTAAAGCAGCGAAACGCTTTGATGAAACTAAAGGTTTCAAATTCATTTCTTATGCTGTTTGGTGGATTCGTCAATCAATTTTGCAGGCTATTGCCGAGCAAAGCCGTATTGTTCGTTTGCCTTTAAACCAGGTTGGTTCATTAAGCAAAATCAGTAAAGCTTTTTCTAAATTAGAGCAGGAATATGAACGTGAGCCTTCTCCTGAAGAATTGGCAGACATTTTAGAAACAACTGTTGATAAAATATCTGACACATTAAGTAACTCGGGCCGCCACGTTTCAATGGATGCGCCTTTTGTTCAAGGTGAAGAGAATACATTATTAGATGTACTCGAAAACCACGAACCAAACACGGATAGTTCATTAATTAATGAGTCTTTATCAGAAGAGATTAAACGCTCTTTATCTACTTTAACAGAAAGAGAAAGAGAAATCATTGTTCTATTCTTCGGCTTGGGTTCAAATCATCCATTATCATTAGAAGAAATTGGGGAAAAGTTTAACCTAACTCGGGAGCGAGTGAGACAAATTAAGGATAAAGCGCTACAACGCTTACGTCATACTTCAAGAAGTAAGATTTTAAAATCATATTTAGGCTAAACTTATAAATTTAGTTATAACAGTTATATTTAAAGACCGACAAATTTGTCGGTCTTTTTCGTTAAAGCGTTTTTTGTAGATTATTATATATCTTTAAGTGTGTCTGTAAAACTGCTCAAAAAATCGATACTTGTTTACAAGCCAATAATCCTTTGGAATATTTTGCTGAGTATTGTAATTTGTAGATTTTTCATAATCGACGGCATCAATAAGCCTGCACCCTACGCAATGGCAATTTTTATGAAACCGATTGGCTGGGCTTTTTCAATAGTTATAGAGAGATTCTTTTTGAAAAACCACCGCTATTTCTACAGAAATATGAGCTTAGGTTTCCGCAAAATATTAGGCAACATTATTCTATACGACATTGCAATTCTAATTTTAATAATAACCATTTCTTTGTTATGCAGGAACTTTTTATTGACAGTGTTACCCAACAATTTAGTGAAAGAGCAATACTAAACGGCGTATTCATTAACTGTAAAATTGGTGAGGTTGTTGGCTTATTGGGTAGAAATGGCAGTGGAAAATCAACCTTATTAAAGATTATATTTGGCACTATTAAAGCTGATTTTAAATATTTTAGACTTAATGGCGAAATAATTTCAAAAGGCTACCTATCAGGAAACATATCTTATTTACCTCAAGATAACTTTATTCCCAACAAAATAACATTAGAAAAAGCTATTCAAATATTCTGCAACAAGTACAAAAGTCAATTAATGGAAGTTCAATTTGTCGCTGATAACCTGAAGAATAAATTTAAAGATTTTTCAGGTGGCGAAAGTAGATTATTGGAGGCTTTAATTATTATTTACAGTGATGCCGATTTTATTCTTTTGGATGAACCGTTTTCACAATTGGCACCTATACTTATCGATGAGTTGAAACAACATATTAATAAGGTAAAGGCTCACAAAGGCTTTATTATCACAGACCATTATTACAAATCCATATTAGATGTGTCTGATAGAATAGTATTACTTCACAACGGTTGTAATTACAAAATAAATAGCGTTAATGATTTAATTCTTCACGGTAATTTACCTGATTTTAAAGCTTAAATTAAAGCACAAAAAAAGACCGGAAAACCGATCTTATCAAGTAATCATCATGATATTGTAATTAAATCCATCATTTCGTATTAAACCAACAAAGGCGGCCGTAACCTACTAAAACAACAAATGCTTTACTGTTAATCCGTTATTTATTAACTGTTTCAATGAATCAATACCTATCCTTAAATGTGTTTCTACATATTTTTCAGTCACCGAACTATCGCTTTCTGCAGTTTTAACGCCTTCAGGTATCATCGGTTGATCTGAAACAAGCAACAACGCTCCTGCCGGAATTTTATTAGCGAAAGCAGTAGTAAAAATGGTTGCAGTCTCCATATCTACCGCCATGGCACGTAATGTTTTTAAATATCTTTTAAATTCTTTGTCGTGCTCCCACACTCTTCTGTTTGTGGTGTAGCAGGTTCCGGTCCAATAATCCCTGCCATGATCACGAATTGTTGTAGAAATTGCTTTCTGCAATGCGAATGCAGGTAAAGCTGGCACTTCTGCCGGAAGGTAATCATTTGACGTTCCTTCTCCCCTAATCGCTGCGATAGGCAGAATTAAATCGCCCAGTTGATTTTTCTTTTTCAAACCACCGCATTTACCTAAAAACAGCACAGCTTTCGGTTTTATGGCGGTTAGCAAATCCATCATTGTCGCCGCAAGCGGGCTTCCCATTCCAAAATTAATAATGGTTATGCCATTAGCAGTTACACTTTGCATGGGTTTATCTAAGCCCATAATCGGTGCGTTGTCATTCCATTCAGAAAACATGCTTACATATTTACTGAAATTGGTTAAGAGAATGTAGTCTCCAAACTGATCTAACGGACGACCGGTATATCTTGGCAGCCAATTTTTTACTATTTCATCTTTTGATTTCAATCCAGCTTTTACCGGACTTTCAACTTCCTTTACTTTTTTTGAATTCTCTACAATTGCCTCGTCTTTTTTTACGTCTTTTTCTTCGTTCATATATTTTTATTCCTTGTAATAAATTAAAACATTTTTTTCAAAATAACAAATCCTATTTAATTTGAACGTTAATCTGCCTTTAATTCAAAAATGTTTACATTAAAAAAAATCCCTCCCGGATTCGGGAAGGATTTGATTTTTTTAAGCGGCTTGCAACTTCTTAAAGTCAGCCTTTTCAAACTTCTCTATCGCATAATCGAGATTGATGTGCAACTCCTTTACATCTTTTTGCGTTGGCGTATCGAACATTGCATCGAGCATGATGGCTTCGCAAATGGAGCGTAAACCACGAGCACCAAGTTTATATTCCATCGCCTTATCAACAATAAAATCTAAAACGTCTTCATCAAAAATCAGCTTAACGTCTTCATAATCGAAAAGCTTTTCATACTGTTTTGTTAATGCGTTTTTTGGTGCGGTTAAAATGTTCCTAAGTGTTTCCTTATCTAATGGATTTAAGTGAGACAGAACCGGAATACGACCAATTAATTCAGGAATTAAACCAAACGATTTTAAATCTTGCGGAGTGATGTATTTGTAAAGGTTTTTGAGATCTAAAATTGTATCATCTTTTTTAACCTTATAACCCACTGCCTGTGTACGCAAACGGTTCGCAATTTTACGTTCAATACCATCAAAAGCACCACCGCAAATAAATAAAATGTTATTCGTATTTACCGGAATCATTTTCTGATCTGGATGTTTACGACCTCCCTGAGGCGGAACATTAACAATAGTACCTTCCAAAATTTTTAATAATGCCTGTTGAACACCCTCTCCTGATACATCACGAGTAATTGATGGGTTATCACTCTTGCGTGCAACCTTATCAACTTCATCAATGTATACAATTCCGCGTTCTGCTGATGCGACATCATAATCTGCAGCTTGCAATAAACGTGTTAAAATACTTTCAACGTCCTCGCCAACATATCCTGCTTCGGTTAGTACAGTTGCGTCGCAAATACAAAAGGGTACGTGCAGAATTTTAGCAATGGTTTTAGCCAAAAGTGTTTTCCCTGTTCCTGTTTCACCAACCAACATAATGTTCGATTTTTCTATCTCTATTTCGTCTTTATCAATTTTTTGATTCAAACGTTTATAGTGATTATAAACCGCTACCGACAAAACCTTTTTGGCATCATCCTGACCAATAACATATTGATCTAAATGCTGCTTTATTTCAAGCGGTTTTAATAAGGTTAATGTTGATTGAATACCTTTGCTGTTTTTGGTACCCAATTCCTGAGCAAGCAATTGATTGGCCTGGGTAACACATTTATCACAGATAAATGCATCCATACCTTCAATTAACATTAAAGTTTCATGCTTGCCAGAATGGCAAAATGAGCAACGGGATTCTTTATTTTGTTTCGCCATCTTTTTTCGAGTTTCTCGATAATACTTCATCTACCATACCAAATCCTTTAGCTTCATCAGCAGTCATCCAGTAATCACGATCTGAGGCTTTTTCAACCCAGTCGTAAGCTTGTCCCGAATGCTCAGAAATAATATCGTATAATTCTTTTTTCAATTTCAACATCTCTCTCAAATTGATTTCCATATCAGATGCTACGCCTTGTGCGCCTCCTGATGGCTGGTGAATCATTACTCTTGAGTGAGGTAATGCCGCTCGTTTGCCTTTTGCGCCTGCAACCAATAGTACCGCACCCATCGATGCTGCCATACCGGTACAGATAGTTGCAACATCCGGCTGAATGTATTGCATGGTATCATAGATACCCAAACCTGCATATACCGAACCGCCGGGAGAATTAATGTAAATCTGAATGTCTCTATCAGCATCTGTTGATTGTAAAAATAACAACTGGGCCTGGATAATATTTGCATTCTGATCATAAATCGCATCACCTAAAAAGATAATACGATCCATCATTAACCTCGAAAAAACGTCCATTTGAGCTACGTTCAATTGGCGTTCTTCTATAATATAAGGCGTCATCGATTGTGGCGACAAGTTAGCCTGCGCAATAAATTTATCTACGTGTAAACCGCCAATACCCTGATGTTTAACGGCAAATTTTCTGAATTCTTGTGAATCTATGTTCATATCTTTGATTAGGGTTAAGCGTTTGGCATTTAAAACAGTGTGTTTTAAAACCAATCGACTGTAATTTTAACTATTATTTCTTATAGCTGGTTAATTTCCATGCCAATTTATTTAAATATATCCTATTGCGAAACAATTGTGTTGCAGAAATAAAAATCTTGCTTTTTAAAGATAAAACAAATTGAGAATATCAACATTATAAACATAGCTAATAGTCGATAAATCAGCAAATTAGCATTGTAATAACAGCGATAATCGGGCAAGTTGTTTATATAAAATAAGAGCAACCCATAGAGTTGCTCTTATTTTTAGAATATTTAGAAGACTGACAATTGGTCAGCCATACAATATTTTACTGCTTGTTTAATGCAATAAATTTATCGTAATCGATGGCTTTATCTTCTAAGGTAACAATCGTTTTAATCTGTTCGAAAGTTTTTAGTGCTTTTACCTCTTCGAAAGTACGGTTAGCATTTTCCTTTTCCTGTAAAAACTGCACTGCGTATTGTGCCAACTGATCTTCCGGAAGCGGGCTTGGGCTATACATTCTGAATTGAGCATCTAATTTTGCTTTAGCTGCCGCAACTACATCCTCGTATTTAATTTCGATGTTGTTATCTTTTATGATTTTATTTTCAATTAAAGTCCATTTAAGATTTTTAGCAAAATCATCATAACCTTCTGCCAATTCTTCATCAGTTAATTTTTCGTTTGTGGCTTTTAACCAACGACGTAAAAATTCATCGGGTAATTCGAAATTATGCTTTGTTAAAAGCTGCTCGTAAATATCGTTTGATAGTTGACGTTCAGCATCCTGCTTAAACATACTTTCTATCTCTTCGGTAATTTTTTCTCTGAAACCAGCTTCGTCAGTTACTGTTCCTTCACCAAATAATTTATCGAAAAACTCCTGATTTAAATCTGATTCCTCTAAACGGTTAACGTTTTTTACTGTTAACTGGAAGTTAGATTTCAACTCAGCAGCATCTTCTTCAGATATATTTAATGCTTTTGCGGTAATCGCAGCATCGCCAAAAGCTTTTTGAATATCGATAGTTACAACATCGTCCTTCTTTAAACCAACTAACGATTTAAGGATTTTTTTGTCAGTTACCTGATCCAAACGAAGTGTTGCAGTATTTGTAATTCCACCTTCGAAAACGGAACCGTCAGCGCCTAACTGAACTAATTCAGCGTATAAAACATCGCCTTCGGCAGAAGCTTCAGGATTTGACATTTTGCCATAGCTACGGCGGATATTTTTGATACGCTCTTCTAAAGTTTCTTTATCAGCTTTGATAATATATTGAGTGAATTTGTCTTTTGAAGAAATGTTCACATCAAAAGCAGGCGCTAAACCTAACTCATAGTCAAATTCAAAATCATCTGTATTATCCCATTTAAATTCTCGCTCGTCGTCCATTTTAGGAAGTGGCTGACCTAAGATCTCAAGTTTTTGTTCAGCAATATAATTTGATAAGGTATCGTTTAACAAGTTATTAACCTCTTCTACCAAAATACTTTTGCCATACATTCTTTTAATATGAGATGCGGGCACCATTCCTTTACGGAAACCAGGTAGTTGTGCTTTTTTAGCTTGGTCTTTAATTGCTTTATCTACTTTGCCGGTATAATCTGCAGGTGCAATTTTGATTTTTACAACAGCATTCAAGTTGCCGGTTTTTTCCTGTGTAATATTCATTTTTTTTGAATCAACGTTTTAAAAAACAAAACCGTTCCGATGTTTAAATCGAAACGGCCTTTATCTTATTGTGCGGAAGAAGGGACTCGAACCCCCACGCCGTGAAGCGCCAGATCCTAAGTCTGGTGCGGCTACCAATTACGCCACTTCCGCAGTTAGGATTTATTAAGGACTGCAAAGATAGAAATTAGAATGAAACTTCAAAAAGGATTTACAATATTTTATAAATTATTTTTGAAATAATATGCTAAGTAACTAAGGCTAAGCAAGTATAATTTTTTAAAATTTTACTAACGTCACCTCAACAAACTCTGGTCCGCCGGCTAATGGGTAACCCTTAACCTTGGTTCCTTTAATGGTGACTTGCTTATCAAGGTATAAATCGAGATTTATTGAGCCGCCTTTTAATGCATAAGTTTTTTCTCCCTTTATTATATGTGTGCCGTATTGGTAGGTCGTCATTCCTATTTTTTGAATCTTTCCGGTTACGGTAACATGTTTTGAAGTGTTTGAATCTTTAAATGAAGTGCAACCTGAAAAAACGGCAACAAACAGGGATAATACGATAATTTTTTTCATAATAGAGATTAATAAGGTGATTAGATGTTGCAAATCTAAAAGAAATAATAACAAATAGCTTAGTAAAGTGCTTTTTGAAATTCGAAAAAATACTGTACAGCTTTTACCAAACGGCTACCATACCAGCTAAACATTTCACCATCAACCAACACTATTTTTGCATTCGGAATTTCTTCTTGAATTTCTTCGATATGTTTTTCTTTGAAAGGATAGGGTTCTGATGAGAGCAAGATCAAATCGCAGTTTAAAGTTTTCAATTTTTCTATTGTAATTTCTGGATAACGTTCTTGGCTAACAACATTTGTCATTCCGTTGGTTAACAATACATCATCAATAAATGTATTCTTTCCCGCCGCCATAAAAGGCTTCCGCCAAATGAGATAGGCTACCTTTTTATTGATATGATTTTGCAAAGCCAGCGTTTTCAAATCTTTAAAGCCCGAAGAAATTAAATGGTTCAAGTATGCTGCTTCAGGTTCACGATCAACTAACTCCCCGATTTGCGAATTGGTTTTCATCGCATCATCCAAAGTGAAAATGTCACTCATCCAAACAGGGAATAATCCTGATAGTTCTTCAATATCGCTTTGCGTATTTTCTTCTTTATTACCGATGATTAAATCGGGTTTTAAATCTTTAATTAAATCGATGTTGAGTTTTTTTGTTCCGCCAACTTTGGTGCGTTCGGCAAATTTTTCTATCGGATGAATGCAAAACTTCGTTAAACCGATAATTTCTTTATCAAGACCCAAATCAAATAACAGCTCTGTTTGAGAAGGAACAATAGAAACAATCCGCTTTGGCGGAAAATTGATTGTTACTTCCCGTCCCATTCCATCTGTAAAAGACTTTTGCATGGAGCAAAGGTAAGTTAATCACAGGTAATAAATAATGCTTATTCATATTTCAAAGCCTTAACAGGATTTTCTTTAATTGCTCTTATACTCTGCAAGCTCACGGTTAGTATTGTAACCAGTATTATTGATAAATTAACAATTAAAAATACAGCTACGGGCATATTTATTCGATAAGCAAAAGTGCTGAACCACTTTTGCATGTAAATAAAGGCAAGAATATCTGCTAAAAACATTGCAATCAAAACCAATTTAACAAAGTCTGCATTAAGCAATTTGAGCAGTGATGCTGTTGTGGCGCCAAGGATTCGACGAACGGCGATTTCCTTTATACGCATTTTGGCGTTAAAAGCTGCAAAGCCTACTAAGCCGAAGATTGATATTACCAAAGTAACCACTCCAAAAGAGAAAATAATTTTTTCGCTGATTTCGTAACTGCTATTCATTTTTGCAAAGACATCATCTGCATAGATAAATTTTGGAATTGCCCCCGGGTCAATCTCTTTCCATGCGGTTTTAATATCTTCAACCGTTTTCTGAAGATTATGAGTTTTCAGACGAAAAATAATACTTCTTCGCCAATGTGTCGGATAGTCGTTTACTAAATAAGCCGTTGGCATAACCGCACTTTCAAAACCATAAGCCTGAATATCTTTTAATACGCCAACTACATTAACTTTTACTTTCTCATCATTTCTGTCTATAATTATTTGAGTGTTGTTTTTCGATAGGCCAAGTTGCATAAAGGCAGTTTGGTTTAAAACAATACTTTCTGTAGAATCGCTAGCTAATAGATTATAATGGTAGCCCCTGCCTTTAATAATCTCTGCACCAATCGCCTGGAAATAATTTGGGTCGATATATCTTGATTCGACACTTAACGTGTTGTTATTGTATGTGATATTATCTTCAAAACCCGAATCGTTAATTGGCTGTTCTGTTGCTCGCGTAACAGCGGCGACACCATCGATTGCCAACAATCTGTTTTTGATTCCTTCAAAACCTGCAGGATTTAGTTTTCTTTTTTCAAATCCGGCAATGCTTACAGACATTAGCTGATCTTTAGCCAAACCTATATCTTTTTGTTTCATGAAGCTAAGTTGAGCGTACATAACCCCAAAGCTAATAACCAATGCAATTGCTACGGTAAACTGAAATATAACGAGTCCATTCCTTAAACTGCTGATTTGGTTTGAAGTAGAAAAATTTCCTTTTAAAACCCTCGCAGGCACAAATCCCGACAAAACAATTGCAGGATAAGCACCTGATAAAAACACAATAGTAATTAAAATTAAACCAACCTGACCGAGAATTGACCAAATATGAGAAGCATTAAAAAGTACTAAATTATCTGTTAAGATGTAATTTACCTGAGGTAAAATCAACTCGGCAAAAATTAACGCAAGTAAGAAAGACATAAAGCACTGAATGCCGGTTTCGGTAAAAAACTGTTGAATCAGGCTCCATTTGTAAGCGCCTAAAACTTTTTTAATGCCAACTTCTTTAGCTCTGGTTTGTGCCAAAACCAAAGCCAGGTTAGTGTAATTTATACAAGAGATAATGATTAAGAATGAAGCCAGCGCACATAAAATATAAATTGTATTTTGTTTAGGATTTGTGGTATAGAAACTACTTAAATTGAGGTTGGATATTGGTTCTGTAATTAGTTTTATCGACGTAATGCCCTCTTTTTCCTCTAAAATTTTAAGCGCCTGATTTTTTGTTAACTTAAGATTTGCATTACTATTTATGTTTTGAAATTTTGCTAAAGCAATAATATAAGCATCGTTTATTTTCTGAATAACCTGTTCAGTATCAAAACCATCTTTAAGTTTAAAAATAGTTGTAAACGGCGTTGTGGAAATTTGATTTCCGTACTCAGACAGATCATCTCCTCTGATAAAATCAAAACCAAAAGAAGAAGGCTGTTTTCTATCATCCCAAATAGCTTTTACTACCAAAGATGCTTCGGGAAAATTAACACCTCTGTTATTTAATAAAACTTTCCCGAGTACATCAGCATTTCCGAAAATTTTCACAGCAGCAGAATAACTGATTGCTACCGAGTTTTTATCTGAATAAATATCTTCTATCCTGCCGCGAATGGCCTGCAAAGGATAAACTTTAAAAAAGTTACTATCAACAGCTGCATATTCAAATAGATTACTATTTTCTTTATCCTGCTTATTTGTCCTTAAATCCAAATTTCGTCCGTCGATGCCACCAATGGTCACGGCCTCCACTTCAGGAATTTGCTCATCAATTACCTGAGAAAGCAAGCCTTTAATTTTGGTGCCTTTATTTTCTGCTCCGTTTTTTGTAAAATCTGCTGAAACGATAAAGGTTCTTTTCAAAGACGGATTCCATTTGTCATATCCTGTTTCTTTGTATATGTAAAGCAAAATAATCATAAATCCCGCCAAACCAACGGCTAAACCAAAGATATTAATGGCAGCATATGTTTTATTTTTCCAAAGATTTCGCCAGGCGATTTTTAAATTTAGCTTAAACATAAGAGCAGATTATAAGTAACCGGGTTAAATCTTAATGCTATTCGAAACGGCAACATCGTCTTTTACCACGCCATCGGCAATATGTAAAACTCTGTTTCCGTACTCTGCATTTTTTTCAGAATGTGTTACCTGAATTATGGTTATGCCTTCTTCTTTATTTAATTTTTGAAAAAGCTGCATAATTTCTTCCGCCTGTGCCGATTGCAAATTCCCTGTAGGTTCATCGGCCAAAATAATGCTTGGTTGCGCAGCCAAAGCCCTAGCAATGCCTACTAATTGCTGTTGCCCGCCGGAGAGTTGATTGGGAAATAAATCCTTTTTTGCAACGATGTTAAACCTGTCAAGCAAATCGGCTATTCTGCTTTTACGTTCAGAACTTCCAAGTTTTTTATAAAGCAAAGGTGCTTCGATGTTTTCGTAAACCGTCATTTCATCAATTAAATGATAAGCTTGAAATACAAAACCGATATGGTTGCGATAAAGTTCAATTCTTTTACGTTCATTTAGGCCGGTTACATCTTCTCCCATAAACTCATAAGTTCCGTAAGTTGGTTCTTCGAGCATGCCTAATATGTTAAGCAAGGTTGATTTCCCGGCACCGGATGGACCCATTATGGAAACAAATTCACCTTGTTTAATGGTTGTGGTTACATGACGCAAAACATAATGTTTTATGCCCTTTGTAGCGTAGTATTTTTCGATGTTCTTTAGTTCTATCATTTTAATGAGTATCAAGTATTTTGTATCAAGTATCAAGACATTAGCTGGTGGCTTTAGTCTTTGGTCTTTAAGCTTTTCCTTTTATTCGTATTTAAGTGCATTTACAGGGTCAGTCACAGCTGCTTTTCTTGCCTGAATGCTTACAGTTAAAATGGCAATAATGATGGAAATTAATGTTGCCGAAACAAAAGGCAAAATCGGCATATCTATCCGATAGGCAAAACCATCTAACCATTTTTTAATAAGGATGTAAGCAATTGGCCAGCTAATTAAGTTGGCTGTAACAATTAATATTAGAAACGACTTGTTCAGCAGGTTTACAATTTGCATGTTTGATGCACCAAGCACTTTTCTTACGGCAATTTCCCTTGTTCTTCGTTTTGCTACGAAAGTTGACAGGGCAAATAACCCTAAAAGTGAAAGCGATACCGAGATGATGCTGAACAGCACAATCATATTCATAAAACGTTTATTATCTTCTAAAACTTTGCCGAAAGCATCGGTCATCGTGGTATACGCCATTGGGTAATCGGGGTACAAGGTTTTCCATTCGGTTTCTATCCTTTTCAATACATCGGCACTGTTATCTGCATCTAGGCGAACCAGCAAATTGTTCGTCATAGACATACCCCCTAAATAGGTAACCTTGTAGATGGTTGGTAAAACTGCTTTGTCGAAGCCCTCATTATGATAATCTTTAATAACGCCCACAATCTGAAAGGTATACTTTTCCTTATCATTTTTCACATCATACATCTTCCCTACCGGATTTTTATCAATCAACCTTGCTGCACTTTCATTTAATACAACTGAGTTTATTGTATCCTGCTTATATTCCTTCGAAAAAATCCGCCCTTTTAATACTTTTACACCAAGAGCCTGCAAGGCATCCATAGTTACGGTGACTGTATTTAGTGGAATTTTGCTGCCTTTATAAGTTATTTCTTCGGGATTGTTGAATGCATTACCCATTACCTGGGTAGTGGTAGCAACATATTTTACGCCGGGAACTTTTCTTAATCGTTCAGCAAATTTTTCTTCATAGTTTGATTTGATATTTATAAGATTTCCTTTCTCAAAACCTAAATCTTTATCATTTACATACTTTGTTTGTTTATACATTACGCCAATCGCAATGATAAAGGTAACCGATATTACAAATTGAAACACCACCAAAACATTTCGCAACGCAACACCTTTTAAACCATTTTCATAATTGCCTTTTAAAACCGATACGGGATTATAGTTTGACAAAATCCATGAAGGGTAAAAGCCAGCTAATAGCGTTACAAATGTAAACAGGGCAAGTAATTGGATAATCATGACTGATAACTGCGGGTTGTACCAAAAACTTAAGCTTACATTAAAATTTTGATTAAATGCAGGCAGCAACATTTCGACCAGAATCACACATATGAATAAGGAAATTATGCTTTGCAAAGCAGATTCCAGTAAAAATTGTGCCAGTAGCTGTTGCCTGTGTGAGCCTAAAACTTTTTTTACACCAACCTCTTTCGCCCGCTGAACTGATTGAGCCGTTGCCAGATTTACGAAGTTGATTATGGATACTAAAAGCAGAAAAACCGAAATGCCAACAACAGGTTTTAACTTAGCTTTCCACCTTATTTTTAATGATGGATTTGCATGAGCATCTGCAATTTTTAAAGCTTTTAAACCTGGCTTCTTTCCATCCTTATAGTAATCATCATATCCAATCTTTCTGGATTTAAACGAAGCTTTCTTATGGATAACATAAACTTTCTGTAAGGTTTTATTAAGTTGTGCTGTATCTATGTTGTCGCTAAGTTTTGCATAAACCTGGCTATAATGTGTATTATTGGCTTGTTCCGGGTCTTTATCCTGGTCGCCGGTTCTCATAATAGCATTAAAACCCACGGTTTGCGGCGTTATTGGTTCTTTTACCACACCGGTTATGGTCATCTGCTGCCCGGGATCACTCCTCCAAATAACGATTTTAACCGTTTTCCCTAAAACTTTGTCTGTACCAAATAACTTTAAAGCAATGCCTTTCTTAATTACAATCGACTTTGGTTTATTGAGCGCAGTTTGAGGGTCGCCCTGCAAGAACTCATATTTAAAAACCTTAAAGAAAGTGCTATCGGCATCTTTAATTTGCGGAACCAATATTGGATTAGCATGATCAACTTTTACAGAATAGCCCTCATTAAAATCCCAATCGGGAGAAACTTTAGTTACCTCAACTGCCTGCGGAATATTTTGACGAACCAAATTAGCCATGCGGCTATCGGTCATATCCTGCCAGTGTTGCTTATTATCTGGTGTAAAGAAATCGTGTCTTTCACGGATCTGATAAACGTTCTTTAAATCTGCTGACCAGCTATCGTAACTTTCTTCATGATTGATATATAAAAGCATGAGTACAAAAGCGGTTAAACCAATGGCTAATCCACCAATATTAATGGCTGCATAAACCTTATTTTTCCAAAGGTTTCGCCATGCGATTTTTAAGTTTAGTTTAAACATTTTGCTGTGTTTTACATGTTAAGTTTTAAGTTGTAGGTTTAATACATACAACTTAAAACTATAGCTTATTACTTTTAGTTATTCATATTTAAGTGCCTCAATTGTATTGGCAACCGCAGCTTTGTAAGAGCGGATGCTAACTGTAATTAAAGTTATAGCCATTGATATTACCATTGCCATAACGAACGGCCATATGCTGATATCAATCCGATAGGCAAAACCCGACAGCCATTTGGAAACAAACAAGTAAGCCAGCGGCCAGGCCACGAGGTTTGCTATAAAAACCATAACGAGGAATGAGCCATTAAGCATTTTCATTAATTCTATTGTCGATGCGCCTAAAACTTTCCTGATGGCAACTTCTTTAGTTCTTTGTGTAGCAACGAAAGAAATCAAGCCAAATAAACCAATAAAGGAAATGAAGATAATTACGCCTGCGGAAACTTTAAACAAAACACTCATTACTCTTTCGCTCTCATAATTGTTATTAATGCTATCATTTACAAACCTTGAATCGAAAACACCATTCGGAAAAACACTGTTCCATACTTTCTCGATAGCAGGCATTGCTGTTTTTATTTGTGCTCCATCCATTTCTATGGCAGCATTCCAATAATCTTTTTTCCCGGGGAAAATCGCCAGTCCCGAAATGTTTTCTTTAAGAGATTGGTCGTTAAAATCTTTTAAAACACCAACAATAGAAACTGAATTACCACCTACATTTATTATCTTTCCAATTGCATCCTGCGGGTTGGAAACACCAACTTTATTCAAGAAAGTTTCATTAACTACGCAAGCATTTGCAGTATCACTTTTATTAAATACTTTACCGGCGATAAATTTTAAGTCAAAAAGTTTGAAATAATTTTCATCTGAACGCATATATCTCAATTCAAAATCTTTGTTCTTAATTCCGTTATATGTGAAATCGCTAGAATTAACGTTCCCTGACAATGGAGCTGACTGACAGAAACTAACCTCTTTTACTCCGGGAATTTGCATAATGCGTTCTTTAAATGTATTATATTTTGTAACACCAATGCTATCATTTTGAATACCAACCATAGTAACTGCATCGGATTTAAAGCCCAAGGATTTCTGTTGGATGTATTCCATTTGTCTGATGATTACAAAGGTTCCAATTATCAGAATTACCGTAATTGAAAACTGAACAACCACTAATATTTTTCGCAAACTTAAGCCATTATTGTTTAGGGCAATTTTATTCTTAATTGCTAAGACAGGATTGAAACCGGAGATAATTAAGGCCGGATAAAAGCCTGCCAATGTACCGACAAACAAAACCAGTGAGCCCAAAAAAACGAAAATAATTGGGTGGTTAAATAAACTGAATTCCATTTCGCCTTTAAACAGATTCTGCATTTGCGGAATTGCTAATTCCGTAATCACGCATGCGATTAATAATGCAATTATGCTTACAGCAAAAGTTTCGGTTAAAAACTGGGCGATGAGTTGCTTGCGTTTTCCACCCATTACTTTGCGAACACCAACTTCTTTTGAGCGACTTACGGATTGAGCTGTACTTAAATTGATAAAGTTTATGCAAGCTGTTAATATCAAAAATAAGCCAATTACTGTTAAACCATAAATTTCACTTTTATCTATTGATGAATCAGCAAAATTGTCATACTTCTTATTAAAGTGAATATCTCTTAACGCCTGCAATCTGTTAGTTTGATTACCTGCAATCTTTTGAATCGGATAATATTTTTGATTAAACTTAGTTAGAGATGCCTGCACATCATCTGCAGTTAACCCATCTTTTAACAATACATAACTCGAGGTACTAGAGTTTACTGAATCCCAATTATCGTTAAATCTTCCCCAATAGGTTTGATAACTAATTACAATACCTAAAGGAAAACTACTGTTCTGAGGCATATCCTGAATAATACCGGTAACTTTCAAATCAGTTTTATCACCTATTCTAATAATTTCCCCGATTGCATTTTCCACGGTTCCAAAAAATTTCATTGCGTAAGCCTTAGAAAGTACAACTGTATTTGGTGCAGAAAGTGCTTCGCCGGTTTTACCATGAAGCCATTTTATATCGCTAAAAACTTCAAAAAAATCCGGCTCGGCATAATAAACCGGTTCCTGAGATTTAATTATTTCTACCCCAATTGCATTTTTAACATGAATAACCCCACCTCGTTTTACTATTGTTCCAACTTTTTCAAACCCTGCAATTTCATTTCTCGCTGCTGCAGAAAATGGTATCGGAACACCTGCAGAATAATCATCATAGGCGTTATACTTCCAGTCAGTAACCACTCTGAAGATTCTGTCTTCATTTTTAAATCCCTCATCAAAACTCATTTGGTGACGAATAAAAATAAATATCAAAATACAACTAGCCATTCCGACAGAAAGCCCAAAAATGTTAATCAATGTGTAACCCTTGTTTTTCCAAAGGTTTCGCCATGCGATTTTTAAGTTTAGTTTAAACATTTTAGTATTGAGTATTTAGTAACCTCACCCCCGCCCTCTCCTTGAAGAGAGGGAGCCGGAAGTGCTATTTTTTTTATGCTGTGGCAAAGATTTAAGGCTTTGCAATTAACTTTGGTTTTTAAGCTTCCCGCCTTTACTCATATTTAAGTGCATCAATTGTATTGGCAACCGCGGCTTTGTAAGAACGGATGCTAACGGTTATTAAAGTTATCGCCATTGATATTACCATTGCCAAAACGAATGGCCAAACACTAATGTCAATTCTATAGGCAAAGCCTGAAAGCCATTTGGAAACAAATAGATAAGCCAATGGCCAGGCCACAAGGTTTGCTATAAAAACCATAATCAGGAAAGAGCCATTCAGCATTTTAACCAGTTCTATGGTCGATGCACCTAAAACTTTTCTTATGGCAACTTCTTTAGTTCTTTGCGTAGCTACGAAAGAAATCAACCCGAATAAACCAATAAAGGAAATGAAAATGATTACGCCAGCGAAGACTTTGAAAAGTGTGCCCATAATTTTTTCTCCCTGATAGTAATTATTAATCTCTTCGTTCAGGAATGATTCATTGTAAACGGATTCAGGAAAAGTATTCTGCCAGATTTTCTCCACAGTTTTCATTGTGCCCAACATCTGTTTTGAGTTCAGTTTAATGGCGGCATAAAAAAATCTTGGTTTTAATGCACCAATCAAAATCGGGTCGATATTTTCATGCAGACTTTTGTTTTTAAAATCTTGTATCACGCCAACAATCGGCGCTTTCATGCCACCCATCGAAATTATTTTACCGATAGCCTCATTAGGATTTCTAACATTAAGTTTTTTCAACAGGGTTTCATTTACCAGATATTCGTTGGTTGTATCAGATTTAACCAAATTTCGGCCAGCTACTAATTTCAAATCGAAAGTTTTCAGGTAATCTTCATCGGCATTTTTAGTATTTACCTGAAAATCTGCGTCTTTTCCGCCGTTATAAGAAAATGAATTGCCGTTATTGTTTTGCGAAGATGGTGCCGTTCTGCAGAAACTAACTTCCTTTACGCCGGGAACTTGTTTTAGTTGCGTTTTAAATGTAGAAAAACGTTGAGTCGTGAGGCTATCGTTTGGCAAATCGACCATCGCAATCGCTGTTGGGTTAAAGCCTAAAGGTTGCTCGCGGATGTACTTCATTTGTTGGAGAATAACCAAAGTTCCTATAATCAGGATTGCCGTGATGGCAAACTGAACGACTACTAAGATTTTTCTCAAACCTAAACCACCTGTATTTGCAGAAATTTTATTTTTAATGGCTAATGCAGGATTAAAACCCGACATTATAACGGCCGGATAAAAACCTGCAAGTAAACTTACGAACGTAACCATCAAAAGCATAAAAACTAGAATAATAGGGTGTTGAAAAATGCTGAATGATATTTTAGAATCGAACAGACTTTGCATTCCGGGCAAGGCAATTTCGGTTAAAACACTTCCTATCAATAGTGAAATTGACACAATGGTTAAGGTTTCCGTTAAAAACTGTGCAACTAGCTGACTTCTCAAACTACCCATTACCTTACGAACACCAACTTCTTTTGACCGACTCACCGCCTGAGCAGTGGCCAGGTTTATAAAGTTAATTGATGCCGTAACCATTAGAAAGAACCCAATTACCGCCAAACCCCAAAGCTGTTTTTTAGGCATTATACGACCTGAAAAATTGCCGAATTTGTCATTGTAATGAATATCAGTTAATGGCTGAAATAAATGTCCCTCTTTTCCCGGCCCGTTTTGTACGTAATATTTTTTTAAAAACGATTTTAACGGTCCCGAAAGTGCCTCAATATTTACATTCGGTTTTAACTTGAAATAGGTTTCAGAATTTGAGCCGCTCGACCCCCAGTTTGCCATATTTCTATCCTTGAAAGATTTATATGACAACATGATTTTTAATGGTATCGAATTATTTTCGGCAACATCGTCGATTACGCCGCTCACGATGTAATTTATCTTACCTTCAAAAACTACATTTTTACCCAATGCAGTCTTCCAATCGCCAAAAAACTTATTAGCCATTGCCTTAGAAAGCACAACATGACTTGGGTCGGCCAATGAATTATAGTCGCCTGATAACCAGTTGTAGTTGAATATCTCAAAGAAATCAGGCTCTAAATAGAAAACACTTTCAATTGTTTTCAGCTTTTCATTGCCTGCTCCATCGTCAATTTTAATTAAACCTGCACTTTGCTGTATCGCCGAAATTTTCTCGATGTATGGGGAGAAGTCATTTCGCATGGCGGGTGTAAGCGGAAGCGGAACTCCTTGTGAAGAGAATTGGTTCCCATCAGCATAATCCCATGTAGAAACTACTCGATAAATCCTATCCTCATTTTTAAAACCCTCATCAAAACTCATTTGATAACGGATAAAAATAAATATCAAAATACAGCTGGCCATCCCGATAGAAAGCCCAAGAATGTTGATGAATGTATAAGCTTTATTTTTCCAAAGGTTTCTCCAAGCTATTTTTAAGTTTAATTTGAACATACAGCCCCTCCTAAATCCTCCCCGGTAGGGAGGACTTTTTGTTTGTGGTTAAAAATTTAATTTTTTCGGTTATCATTGTTTTAATGTAATCGTTATAAGCATATTGCACTCCTCCCCTTTGGGGAGGTTGGGTGGGGCCTATTATTCATATTTAAGTGCATCAACCGCGTTTGCTTTTGCCACTTTAAAAGTTTGCAGGCTAACGGTTAAAAGGGCAATAATTATTGATGTTAAAAGAGCCAATACAAAAGGCCACGGGTTAATCGTGATTTTATAATCATACTTTTCGAGCCATTTGCTTACCAAGATGTAAGCAACGGGAATTGCGATAACATTTGAAATGATTACTAATTTCATAAAATCTTTATTCAGCAGTACCAAAATATCTGATAAATTAGCCCCTAAAACTTTGCGAATACTGATTTCCTTACTGCGTTGTTCGGCCATGTAAAGTGCCAATCCTAATAAACCAAGGCAAGAAATGAAAATTGCAAAACCACCGAAAATATTGGAAAGCACACTCAATAATTTCTCACTTCGTATTTTATCTGCCATGCCCTCGCTTACCAATTTAATTTCTGCAGGATAAGCAGGATTTAACCGTTGACTTATCTCTTTAATTATCTCAATTGAGGCAGTTAGCGAGTGTTTGGTGCTAAACTTCAATAATAAGGATTTGCTGTCCCGTAGATTATAATAGTAAACCGTTGGAGATACTTTTGCGCCGAGTGATTCGTTGAAGAAATCACGCACAACACCTACAACTTTAAGCGGTGGATTATCGCCCCAGTGAATTACCGTACCAATTGGATTTTTCAAACCCATCAGTTTGACTGCTTCTTGATTAAGCAATAAAGAGGTAGTGGTATCTGCAGGAAATTTCGGAGAGAAATCGCGTCCTGCCACTAATTTTACACCCGCGGTATTGGCAAAATCGAAACCTGTACTTCTATAACTCACAATAGAAACATCATTTTTAGGTTTGCCTGGCCATGATAAATCGCCTGTAATATTTCCACCTCTTGTAAAAGTGCCTGCGTATTCTGTGGCTGATTCTATTGCGCCTGCTCGCTTGAGTTCATTTTTAAAAATCTCGAGTTTTCCTGGTTTTAATAACTCGCCCTCCAAATCGATTTGAGCAAGTGCTGCAACATCGAAGCCAAGCGGTTTGTCTCTCATGTATTGAATCTGTTTGTAAATTACAATGGCAGAAATAATCATGCAAATAGACAAGCTAAATTGCAAGACCACCAATACTTTACGAATGGATAGTGAGCCAGTTGAACCTTTGAATCCTTTTAAAACCTTTACTGGAATAAATGATGACAGATAAAATGCGGGATAACTTCCTGCCAATAAACCGGCAATTAAAACCAGGCTGCAAAGGGCAACCCAAAAAGGTATGGAAGTGTAATTTATCAAAATTTTAATATCCAATAAATTATTAAAATAAGGTAGCAAAACCTCTAACAATGTAAATGCGATAAGCATGGCTACAAATGAAAGAATTAATGATTCAATCATAAACTGTCCCATTATTGAATTCCTTGAAGAGCCTAACGCTTTTCGAACACCAACTTCACGGGCACGTTTTTCTGAACGTGCAGTAGAAAGATTCATGTAGTTTATGCAAGCTATTAATAGCACACAAAAAGCTAAGAACACAAATAATTTAACCTGGTCTATTCTGCCACCAACTGATTTACCATTTTGAAAATCTTCATATAAGTGCATTTTAGCGAAAGGAAAAAGGAAAGGCTCATAAGTCATCTCTTTTAATTCAGGTTCCTTATTTACAATGAACTTTTGAAGTAAAGCATTGGTTGCTTCCGTTGAAACGTTATCTTTCAATTCGAAATAAGTAAAGCAAGTTATAGTACCCCAGCCGTTATTTTTATCATCAGGATTTATCTGTTCGAAGAATGACCATGGATGTAAAACATCAAACTGCATACTTTGATTTTTGGGCAAATCTTCGATAACTGCACTTACCTTAAGCTCCTTTTTTCCATCATAGGTAATTCTTTGCCCGATGGGATTTTGAGTGCCAAAAAGTTTTTTGGCTGTAGTTTCATTAATAATTAATGAGCTTGGTTCATTTAAAGCAGTATTTGCATCGCCATAAATAAAATGGTAATCAAAAATTTTAAGAAAATCAGGGTCAACATACAATGAGGTAAGCTTAAAATTATCCTGACCATGACTATAAAGTTTTACATTATTCTCATTCGATGCACGGGCGCTCCTTTTGAAGCCAGGCAATTCTTCCATTGCTGCTTTTGAAAGTTTATTGGGTAAAGCCATAGTTGTAGCCAGCTTGCCATTAAACTTCAGGTTTAATCCTGTGATGTAAATTTTATCAATGTTTTTAAATTGTTTATCGTAACTCCATTCATAGTTAACATATAGCAATAACATTAAACAGCAAGCCATTCCAATGGCAAGTCCGCCGATATTTATTAGCGTAAAACCTTTATTTTTCCAAAGGTTTCGCCATGCTATTTTTAAGTTTAATTTAAACATACAGCCCCTCCTAAATCCTCCCCGGTAGGGAGGACTTTCTGTTTGTGGTCAGAAAAGTTTATTTGTGCAATCATTATTGTAAATTATTTAGGTATGCTCCTTGCGCTCCTCCCCTTTGGGGAGGTTGGGAGGGGCTTCATTTATTCATATTTAAGTGCATCAACAGGGTTAGCTTTTGCCGTTTTGTAAGCTTGGAAACTTACGGTAATCAATGCCATTGATAAAGTCCCGATTGCTGCAACAGGAATTATCCACCAACTTATCTCAGTATGAAATTCGAATTTGCTCAGCCATTTGCCCATTGCAAAATAACTTATCGGCACAGCGATAATGATTGCTACGATAATCATTTTAATAAACGAAAGTGAAAGCAATTGCATCAAATTCGTAACTGATGCACCAAGCACTTTACGAACACCAAACTCTTTGGTTCGTTGTTCGGCACTGTAAGCAACCAAGCCAAATAAACCCAAACACGATACAAAAATTGCCAGTCCGCCAAAAAGGTTGGAAAGGATGCCAAGTGTTTTTTCAGATTTATATTTCTCTTGGTATAAGGAGTTTATGAATGTAATTTCAGTTGGATATGCAGGATTAAAAGCCTTCGTAATTCTTGTAATGGTTTCGATATTGCTTTGTAAGTTATTCGAATTATTTAGGCGCATGGTAATTGTGCCCGTCTGTTTCAGATTTAAAAACACAACTTGCGGGTTGTTCGATTTATATGGCGAATCCCAAACGTAATCATCAAATACACCGACAATGTTAGCGTTATCACCAAATATTGTAACCTTTTTTCCAATCGGGTTTTTATAGCCGAATACTTTCACGGCCGAAGCACTCACCATAACTGCACTCGTATCTGAAGCGAAATTTTTCGAGAAATCTCTTCCCTGCAATAATTTAATTCCGTTAGTTTTGATAAAATCGTAAGATGTAGCAACCTGGTTAAACATCACCGTATTTACGGGATTCGTCATTCCATCCCACTTCATATCCATAAAGTTGCGACCACGGTGAGAAAGGCTAACGGATGATTGATACATAGAAGTAACGGCACCCGATTTCAGCATTTCAGTTTTGAATAAATCGAACTTGGTTTTCAATTCACCATCCTGAGGGATTTCTACCAAAGTATTCACATCAAAACCAACAGGTTTATTTTTAATGTATTGTATTTGGCGATAGATAACCAAAGTGGAGATGATGAGGATTATGGCAAAACAAAACTGACCGATAACCAAAACTTGCCTTAAGCTAACAGTTAAAATTCCCCTTGATTTAATTTTTCTTTTTAATGTTTGTATCGGGTTAAAAGATGATAAATAAAATGCAGGATAACTGCCTGCGATTAAGCCTGTGGCAATTACAATCCCCAAAATACCAATCCAGCTGGCCGCATTGAAATAAGAAATACCCAAATTAATGTTTAAAAGACCGTTAAATGCAGGAAGGCAGATTTCGAGTAAGGCAATGGCCATTACAACGGCAACCAACGTAAGCACCATCGATTCGGTTAAGAACTGGAAAACTAACGATGTTCGGTTTGCGCCAATTGTTTTCTTTATCCCAACTTCTTTTGCTCGTTTCTCTGACTTGGCCGTTGCCATATTCATGAAATTGATGCAGGCAATTAACAATATTCCGAATGCCAAACCCACAAAAAGCCAGATTTGCTCAATATCTCCTCCAGCAGGTTTTCCGTTCTCAAACTTGCCAAACAAGTGTAATTTACTCGCCTGATATAAAAAATGCGGCTGCGATTGCGGGGTTTGCGCTGTATTTGCTTTTAATAAAGCTTCAACTTTACGGTTAACTAAATCAATGTTCGCATCCGGATTTAGCACAATCATGGTTACGAAACTGTAATTATTCCAGTTCAACGCTTTAACAGTTGGATCAATAATTTCATAAAAAGACCAGGGCATCAAAAAATCAAAACGGTTCGAACTATTTTCTGGCAAATCTTTAATAATGCCTGTTATGGTTAAGTTTTCCTTATCCTGATAACGAACCGATTTATTTAAAACATCAGTCGTTCCAAACAAGGTTTTTGCCGTACTTTCTGTTAAAATAACCGAAAGCGGATTTTGTAAAGCTGTTTTTGAGTCGCCTGAAATAAATTCATAATCGTACATTTTCAATATATTCGGTTCTGCGAATTTCGAATCTTTTTTATAGCTGTTTTGTCCGTTGGCTATGAGGCTTTTTTTTCCATAATCCATGCGGGCAACATATTTCACTTCAGGTAAATTTTGCTTCAAAAGCGGACCTAGTGCAGTTGTTGTACCGTTAAAAGTATTAGCAATTTTATTTCCCTCACCCGGAACATTCGTCATTGCCGTATAAACATTTTTCCAGTTTTTAGCTTGTTTATCAAAATTCCATTCGTAAGAAACATACAGTAACAGCATTAAACAGGCCGCAAGGCCAATGGCCAAACCAATTACATTAATGAAAGAAGATGTTTTGTTCTTCCAAAGGTTTCGCAAGGCGATTTTTAAGTTTAATCTAAACATAGTGTCAAGTATTTAGTATCAAGTATCAAGACATTGCAAGGAGCTTTACCCCCCGCCCTCTCCTTGAAGAGCAAAAGCCGTCTCTGCTAGTCTGTTTATGCCGTGTCAAAAATTTAAGGTTTTAGCTTTACTCTTTAAGCTTTCAACTTTATTCGTATTTCAAAGCATCAACTGGGTTCGCTTTTACAGCTTTTTTAGCCTGAATGCTTACTGTAATTACAGTTAATAAAATGGTTATTATGGCGCTGGTAACAAAAGGCGTAGCAGGCAAATCAATTCTATATGCAAAAGTTTCGAGCCATTTTTTAGTAAGTATGTATGCAATTGGCCATGATATTAGGTTAGCAATAAGTACCATAATAAAAAATGAACTGTTAATCAGCCTGAAGATTTGTATATCACTTGCACCCAATATTTTGCGAACAGCAATTTCCTTAATCCTGCCGTTTGTAATGTATTTGGCAAAAGCAAACAAACCTAAAATTGCAATGAAAATGGTTAGCAAAGCCGCAGCGAAAAATACCGACTGCAACTGTTCTTGTTTTTTAAAAAGTTTGCCATAAAGTTCATCTAAAAACTCATATCTGAAATCTTCGCCATCTTTTGGATTTATTTGAGGCCATTGCGCTTTCAAAGCTGCCAAAGCTGAAGCCATTTTATGCTCCTCAATTTTCAGCATGATTTGGGTTTTAGAATTCCCGCAAGGATTTTTAATGGTGTAAATTGTCGGCTGAACAGCACTTTCAAAGCCTTGTGCTTTAAAATCCTTAATTATTCCAACAATTTTATAATCGGTATTACAGCCTTTAATTGTTTTTCCAATAGGATTTTTCATTCCATATTTGGCAACAGCGCTCTCGTTAATAACGGCAGAACTGGCGGTATCGGTGCTGAACGAATTTGAGAAAAAGCGACCTTGTTTTAGCTTTATATCAAGCGTTTCGAAGTAATCAAAATCTACGTCCACGAAATCAAGGCTCGCTTTTATGCCCTCAAACGTATATCCATTTGATCCGTTTTCTGCACCATCAGGAACATCAGTGGCTACGGTTGCAGATTTAATTCCGTCGATTTTTAAAATTTTCTCTCTCACGGAACTAAACTTTTCAGGCTTATTGAACATACTGATGTTCTTAATGTAAACTACCTGATTAGCCGTAAAACCCAAATCCTCACTACGCATGTATTTTAATTGCGAATTGATGATCAATAAACCAATAATAAAAATTACCGCAATACTGAACTGGAAAACCAATAATCCGTTTCGCAACCACGAACCTTGTTTACTGGTAGAAAAATTTCCTTTAAGCACCAGAGCAGGTTTAAAACCAGATAGAACTAAGGCGGGATATGTACCCGCAATTAGTGTAATTAAAAATAAAATTAATGGTAATTGCCAAAACAAATTGTTTTCGATAGTCCAGATGGAGAGATTAATTTGGAAAAGATTATTAAAATATGGCAAGGCTAATTCAGCCAAAATTAAAGCAAGAACAGTAGCGAAAAAACATTGAATAAATATTTCAGCAAGAAATTGTGTGGTAAGCTGAAAACGATAAGCACCCATTACTTTTTTTACACCAACTTCTTTAGCTCTTTTTGTGGCTTGCGCAATGCTCAGGTTAGTGAAATTGATACAAGCGATTACCAGAATCAAAACTCCAAGTATTGAAAGGGCAAGCAATATTTTGTAAGGCGCATCATTTCCTGCTTTCGGCCTTAAATGCAAGTTCGAAAGCGGATCTAAAAACGTTGACACACCCTTAATCTCTTCAATTGATTTCTGGTCGGTTTCGCCTTTTAATAACTCTTTACGATACAAATCTGTAATTTTCTGCTCCAGATTGACCACATCAGTTCCAGGTTTTACCTGAATGTATGTTGTGTAATTATTGTAGCCATAGTTTTCGCCCTGTCCTATTTCGTTGCCAATTGAAATGCCATCGAAAGTTATATTTGAATGCTGGTTATTATTTATCGAACCATTTATTTTGGCGGTAATTCCTGAAGTACTTGCGCCCATACCTACCATTTCAGGTTTGTTATCCGTTTTATTCGGGAAAAGAACTTTCATGTTTTCCTTACTCAGATAGGATAGTCTTTCCGCTTCGCCTGCAGGTTTTTCCAAGCCGCCTGTCGGTTTTAAGTCTAGAATTTTTGCGGCATTATAATCAGCCTGCATAAAGTTTTTTGCGAATAATACATTCTTGCCATTCTTCATGGTAAACTCGAAGAATCCACGTTTAGTAATTCCAGCATTTTCTACCTCAGGGAAATTCTGTTTAATGGCTTTCGCAAATGGCGGTGAAGTGTAATTGGTTTTAAAATCAGGATAAATCCGCCCGACAACGTAAATGTTATTGTAGTTTGGATTGGTTTTATCAAAACTGGTTTCGTATGTAAAATACAACACTACTAAAATAAAAGCGGCCAAAGCAATGGCTAAACCACCAATGTTAATTGATGTGATCACTTTGTTTCTCCAAAGGTTTCGCAGTGCGATTTTTAAATTAAGTTTAAACATTTTTTGAGTTTTATGGGGGTAAGTTCTAAGTTGTAAGTTTTTATACCTATACCTTAAAACGTATAACTTTTGCCTTTTTCTATTCGTATTTCAATGCATCTACCGGGTTCGCTTTTGCCACTTTTATTGATTGAATACTTACGGTTAAAATGGCTATGAAAACTGATAGTGCGATGGCGATGATAAATGGCAAAGCGGAAATCGAAACCCGATATTCATACGCAGAAAGCCATTTATTGATGATAATATAAGCTAACGGAAACGCAATGATATTGGCAATGGCTACCAGTTTTATAAAATCTTTATTTAAAAGTGTGAGGATATTTGCTGTACTGGCGCCTAAAACTTTACGGATACTGATTTCTTTTTTACGCTGTTCGGCCATGAAAAGTGCCAATCCTAATAAACCCAAGCAGGAAATGAAGATGGCAAAACCACCAAACCAGTTGGATAGTGTGCCTAATAATTTTTCATCTTGGAATTTTACTTCGAAAGATTCATTAACAAATTTGCGGTTAACAGGATAATTAGGCTCTATCCCTTTTACCAACTCATCAATTTTAGCTAATGATGAACTTATATTTTGATTAGGATTTAACCGAGCAATAATCATATTGGCATTGTCGTTGGTTCCTAAATGAAAAATCATCGGGGCAACCTTTTGATAGGCACTTTCTACTACAAAATCTTTAACAATACCTACAACTGTTAACCTGAAACCCCAAAAAGTAATGATTTTGCCTATCGGATTTTTTAATCGCATCATTTGCACTGCGGCTTCGTTCAGCAGTACATTGCTGGTATCATTCGGGAATTTCGGAGAAAATTCTCTGCCGCTAATCATTTCAGTACCCATAGTTTTGATAAAATCATAACCTATCCCTCTATGGTTAAATGAAATCATTTCCTTTGGATATTTACCATCCCATTGAACATCGGTTGTATTATTTCCACCCTCGGTAACGTCCGAACTAAAGAAAGTTACATCTGTTGCTGCGCCAGATTTTATCATCTGGGTTTTAAGTAATTCAATTTTACCTTTATCCCTCACTTTGCCATCAACTGCTATTTGTATTAAGTTGGCCTGGTTATAACCAATAGGTTTGTTTTTAACATAATTTAATTGTTGATAAATCACTGCAGTACAAACAATTAAGCAAGCTGCAAATACAAACTGTCCAACCACCAGTACTTTCCTTACAGAAACTGATGAATCTGTTTTAATCTTGAAACCTTTTAATACTTTAATCGGGTCGAAAGAAGAGAGGTATAATGCAGGATAACTACCAGCAATAAAACCTGTAAAAATCATTAACCCTAAAAGCGTAAACCAAAAATTAACATTGCTGTAATCAATTTGCAAAGAGATGTTTAACAAATTATTAAAGTATGGCAAGCTCACTTCAACCAAAATAAAAGCTAAAACGGTAGAGATAAATGTGATGAGTAATGATTCTGAAAAAAACTGACTAATTAAAGATTTACGAGTTGAGCCGATTGCTTTACGAACGCCAACTTCCTTAGCCCTACCCTCAGAACGGGCAGTTGACAAATTCATGAAATTTACGCAAGCAATTAATAAAATACAAAAGGCCAATAACAAGAAAATTTTAAGTTGGTCTATTTTGCCTCCTACTGATTTACCATTTTCAAAATCGGCATATAGATGCCACTTAGTTAAAGGGTGTAATAACGCTTTTGCAGTATTATCCTTTTGATTGCGTTGGTAAACCCCATTCATTAATCCGTTGGCCTCAGTAAAAAACTTATTGTCTTTGAGTTGGACAAGTGTTAAACACATATTATTGCCCCAATTGCCCTCTTTAGCCCAAGATTCTGTTTTTTCAAACAAAGCCCATGGCATTATACAATCAAATTTTATACTGCTATTGGCAGGCGCATCCTCAATAATGGCTTCAACTTTTAAAACATCCTGATTTTCTAATTTTACTGTTTTATTAATGGGGTCTTCATTTCCAAATAATTTTTCGGCGAAAGATTTGGTAAGAATAATTGTATTTACATTCTTTAAGATTTGGTTTGAATTACCTTTTATAAATTTATAATTTAATATTTTGAGAAAATTTTGGTCAGCAAAAACAGCTTTACTTCCTAACTTATTCTCGCCAACTGTAATCAGTTTTGCCCTTGGATAAGTAGAATGTGATGCATACTTAACGCCTGGGATTTTTTCTTGCACTTCTCTGGCCATTACGTTAGGTGTCCATGACCAGCTAAATGTTTTACCATTTGCAACTACACTTTGATAAACTACATACGTTTTATCATTATTCGTAAATTGTTTATCATAACTCCATTCATATGATACATAAATTAGCAAAATCAAGCAGCTGGCTAAACCTATAGCTAATCCTCCAATATTTATCAAAGAAAATCCCTTGTTTTTCCAAAGGTTACGCAACGCGATTTTTAAGTTTAATTTGAACATCTTTTGAGTATCAAGTTGTTAGAAGCAAGTATTTAGTATCAAGTATCAAGACCAGGCAAATCGCTTTGGTCTTTCTGCTTTAGTCTTTTGGTTTTTTTTAAGCGCCTGTCCCGAATCTTCCCATCCAGGAAGATTCGGTGGCCTATCATTAAACTAAAACTATTTTTTTTTGAGGGCTGTAAGATTCGGACGCTTTAACCTTACGCCTTAAACCTTTTGGCCTAAACCTCTTTATATCAATTCCTCGTTTCTGCTTTTATTTATCTTTTCAGAAATCACGTGTCCGTCTTTCAGGTTGATAATTCTGTTCGAAAAACTTGCATCGTGGCTCGAGTGCGTAACCATTACAATGGTGGTCCCTGTTTCGTTTAACTCGCAAAGCAATTCCATTACCTCGTTACCATGCGAGCTATCCAGGTTACCTGTCGGCTCATCGGCTAAAACCAATTTTGGTTTGGTAACCAAAGCCCTTGCAACCGCAACACGCTGCTGCTGACCACCCGAAAGTTGTTGCGGAAAGTGACCGCTACGGTTTACAATGTTCATCCTTTCGATGATTTCGTTAACCAATTTCTTACGTTCGCCTGCTGGAATTTTATTATAAATCAATGGTAATTCGATATTTTCGAAAACCGTTAACTCATCAATTAGGTTGAAATTCTGAAAAACGAATCCCATATTTCTTTTGCGGAAATTAGAACGTTCTCTATCGTTTAAGGTTAAAAGTTCTGTATCAATGAACTTGTAACTTCCGCTTTCAGGCTTATCTAATAAACCCATTACGTTTAATAATGTCGATTTTCCACAGCCTGATGGACCCATGATGGAAACAAATTCGCCCTCTTTTACATGAAGATTAATTCCGTTTAGCGCAGTTGTTTCAACTTCTTCAGTTTTGTAAACTTTTTCCAGATTTTCTATTCTAATCATAACATTAAGTCGTTATTTATATCTTTTTGTTGCTTAGTTTATTTTTATTTTCTATCTCCCGTTATCCATGTTCCCTTTTACATTTTACTTACTTATCTCTACCTGGTCGTATTGGTTAAACTGGTCGTATGAAGAGGTAATTACTTCATCGCCTTTCTGCAAACCATCTAATATTTCATAATACAGATAATTTTTTCTTCCAATTTTGACGTTTTTCTTCGTTGCTTTACCATTGTTTACCACAAACACCCACGAACCGCCCGTACTTTGGAAAAACTGACCTTGAGCGAGCAGTAAAGATTTACTGTTATCAGATAAGGTAAGTTTGGTTTGAAGTGATAAACCGCGACGTAAACCATCAGGAGCGGCGCTTTTGAATACCATTTCTACCTGAAACTGACCTGCTGTAACCTCTGGAATAACTTTACTTACAGTTAAATTGTAAGTTTTTCCGTTAAATTCACACGTTGAGGTTTGGCCTTCTTTTACACGATTGATATAATATTCATCAACCCCAGCCTGCAATTTATAGCCCTGTAATACATCAATCTTTCCAATCATTTCATTGGAGTTGTAAGATTTACCAATTACAGGGTCGTAAGAAGATAGCTTACCCGAAACAGGTGCCTTAATTGTCATGTTCTCGATATTTTTACGAATCATTTCCAAACTTTCATTCATCTGGCCCATAGATTGGTCTATTTGCGAAAGCTGCATTTTCCGGCTTTGATTTTCCTGTTTTACCGCCTGGCGAACGATTTTAAGTTTCCCCTGGTAATATTCATAATCCTGGCTCGATTTATTAAATTCCTGAAGCGTGATAACCTTTTTTGCAAAAAGCGAGCTGTCTAAACGATATTGGCGTGCAGCAGTTCTTAAACTGTTTTCAACATCTAAAACATCCTGATTTAAAACCCTTTGATTTTGCTCCAAATCAAGTCTGGATTTGCGTAACTGGTTAATCTGTTCAGTTGCCGCCGTTTGGCTTGAGGTATAGCTCAACATTGCATTTGAGTTGGAGATTCTCAGCAACGGCGTTCCTTTTACAACCGAGGCACCGTTTTCTGTAAAAATTTCGGCAACCGTTCCCCCCTCCGATGAACTTACAATTACAGAAGTTAATGGAACAACACTCGCATTTAATAGCACCACATCTTCAAAATCGCCATACTCTACTTTGCTAATCGTTAATTTTTCCGCATCTGCGCTATAGGTTTTTTTTAAAGATAAAGTGTAGCCATATATAACAACCGCCACGAAAGCAATTGCCCCACCTATTATAATTAATGTTTTGGTGCTAAATTTTTTCTTCTCTATCTTTTTGTCCATTGTTCGGTTGTACTGTTTGATTTTCTTTTATACCAAGCTTATGCCAAACCGAAATAAATCATTTAAAACGCTTATAATCAATAACTTAAATTTTTTTATAGTTTTAAGCTGTTCATTTTCGAACAGTTAATGTGCGGGAGCGGACAGTTTGATTATTTTTGAGGGACGAACTTCACCCCTCTAATCCCCTCTTGTTGAAGAGAGGGGGCGAAGAGCATAAAAACGCAAAGTGGTTCAAACCATATAACCAAGGTTTCCCTCTCTTCAAAGAGAGGGATAGCACAAAAAACAAATACTTCTCCCTTCAATAGGGTGAGGTTTTTAAAATATATTTCATGTTAAATGCCACAGTTTTAATCATCGATGATGATGACGATATTCTATTAAGTGCCCGTTTGTTTTTAAAACAACAGGTAAAGCAGGTGATTACCTGTAAATCGCCTAAAGAAATTAATGTTTTGTTAAGCAAAAACGAGGTTGATATCATTCTGCTCGACATGAATTACCAAAAAGGCGCAAGTGATGGCCGCGAGGGTTTGTATTGGCTGGAACATATTCTTTCGATAGATAAAGATTCTGTTGTTATTTTAATGACTGCTTTTGGAAATGTAGAACTTGCTGTTAAGGCGATTAAAAAAGGCGCTACGGATTTCATTCTCAAACCCTGGGAAAATGAAAAGCTTTTCGCAACCATTTCTGCAGCAACAAAACTTCGGGAATCAACGAGAATAGTTAAGAAACTCGAAAAAATCCACACTTCTTTACAAAAAGATATGACCCGTGGTTTTGAACATATTGTTGGCGAAGCTGATGGAATAAAACAGCTTCAAAATACACTTTTAAAAGTTGCTCCAACTGATGCCAATGTTCTGATATTGGGCGAAAACGGAACTGGAAAGCAGGTATTTGCCTATGAAATTCACGGAAATTCGCAGCGTAAAAACCAGGTTTTTATGCACGTAGATTTGGGCTCATTAAACGAAAATCTTTTTGAAAGTGAGCTTTTCGGCTATGCTAAAGGTGCTTTTACCGATGCCAGGGAAGACAAACCTGGTCGATTTGAATTGGCTGATGGCGGAACAATATTTTTAGATGAGATTGGAAATTTAACGTTGCCATTACAAGCAAAATTATTAAGTGTTTTACAAAACCGAACAGTCACCCGCCTGGGCGAAAGCAAAGAACGCAAGGTAAATGTTCGGTTAATTACCGCCACCAATATGCCTTTAAACGAAATGGTGATTAAAAATACGTTCAGACAGGATTTACTTTTCCGAATTAATACAGTTGAACTGTTATTGCCTCCTTTAAGAAAGCGTGGACGGGATATTTTGCTTTTAGCCAATCATTTTATGCAGGTTTTCAGTTCGAAATATCATAAAGAAACCCGAAGTTTAAGCCATAAAGCTGAAGATGTTCTGCTAAGCTATAAGTGGCCAGGCAACGTTCGTGAATTACAACATGTACTGGAGAGGGCTGTAATTATGAGTGATGGAAATGAAATTTCAGAAGAAGATTTACAACTAAGTCCGCAGCGTTTTACACAAGCCGCAGCAATGCCAGATGAGATGGCGCTTGGCGATATGGAAAAAATGATGGTGCAAAAAGCGATTGATAAACACAAGGGAAATATATCAAAAGCAGCAGCAGAACTGGGGTTAACCCGAGCAGCGCTTTATAGAAGAATAGAGAAATTTGGAATATGAGCACAAAGCTGAAAGACTTAAGTAGACAGCTTTGGAATTTTCGCTTTAAGCTTTAGCATAAAAAAAATGTTTTATAAACGCTTTACTTTTCGTTTAATATCCCGTTTGGTCCTCATTAACTTGTTGGGTTATCTACTATTTTACCTGGTAAACAACACCCAATTGTGGTTTACAATTATTGGTGTGAGTTTAATTTTGTTTGGTTCGATTATTTCGCTTTACTATTATATAAATGAAATCCGTTCGGATATTAAGCGCTTTATTTTGGCAGTAAAAACCCGCGACCATACCCTAAATTTTAAAAACAAAGCGACTAGAGGAAGCTTCCCTGAACTTTATGAATCTTTCGGAGAAATACTTCAGGTTCATAAACAAATCAGGATGGAACAAGAAGCAATGTTCCAGTTAATTAAAACCATTTTGGAGCAAGTGCCTGTCGGTGTAATTGTGGTTAACAACACCAAAACAGCTCAGGATAACGAAGAGATAGCATTTTTCAATCAGGCCGCTTCGAATCTGCTGGGTGTGCCGGCATACAAATATTGGCATCGTTTACAACAGCACTTACCAAACTTCACCAGCGAAGTCGACCAGATTTCTTCGGGTGGAAAGCGCTTTCTGGAACTCAAAATTCAGGATAAATTAATTCAGTTATCTACGGAAGTAATTCCCTTGAATCTTTATGGAAAAAATTACACAATCATCAGCTTTCAAAATATAAAGGATGAAATTGAGCAAAAAGAAACCGAAGCCTGGAACAGATTAATCGGTGTAATTTCTCACGAGATATTAAATTCCATCACGCCTATAAGTTCTTTATCTGATACGATAAACAGCATGGTAAGCAATAAAGAAAATCTCGATTTGGATGAAATGGAGGACTTGAAAACAGCCTTGCAAACCATCAAGCGCCGTTCTACTGGCTTATTGGACTTTGTAAAAGATTATAGATTGATTGCAGAATTACCCACGCCAAACCTGGAATCGCATACCATTGGCGAAATCCTGAAACACATCAAAGTGTTGATGCAGCCTTTCGCAAAAGTAAAAAATGTGGTTTTAGATGTAGAGCAAACTTCATCAAAAATTACCATTCAATTAGATTTAAAACTGATTGAACAGGTGCTCATTAACCTTATAACAAATAGCATTTATTCGGTTGAGGACAATGAAAATCCTCACATTTCGGTAAGTTATCGCTTAGAAAATACCAAGCTCTACATCGATGTAAGTGATAATGGAAAAGGAATTGAGCCCGCAGATTTGGAGAAAATTTTTGTTCCATTTTACACCACCCGGAAAAATGGTTCGGGCATTGGATTAACCATCAGTCGCAACATTATGAAGATGCACCGCGGCAGTATTGAAGTCGTTTCAGCGCCGAAAGAGCAAACAACTTTTTCATTGTTGTTTAATTACGTTTAATTTTTAAATTGACCACCCCGCGTTTCAGGCACCCCTCAAGAGGGGAATTTCCCCTCATAGCCTTTATGCATTTTGCATTTCCCTCTTTCAAAGGGGTCCGCAGGACGGGGTGTTAATACCAAATTTTTCATTTTCTGTGTTCATCCTTTTTATCTATGGTTAATACTTCCCTTAAAATCATTTAAATGTTTCTTTTGAAACAAAATCCAAACAAAACCTGTTTAAAAGGCTTTTATTTATGTGGATACATCAAATACAAGCATGAAGACAGTTATAATATCGAACAGACTACCCGTTAAAATCATCGAAGAAAACAACGAGTACACGTTTATTCCGAGCGAGGGTGGCCTCGCTACCGGACTTGGCGACGTGTACAAAAATGGCAACTCCATATGGATTGGCTGGCCAGGAATCGAAGTTCCTGAAGAACGACAGGATGAAGTAATACAAAAATTAGCCGAACTTAACCTCTACCCTGTTTTCCTCACGCAGGAAGAAATCAATTTATATTACGAAGGCTTTTCAAATGAAGTTTTATGGCCAGTTTTTCATTACCTGGTTACCTACGCACACTACGAACAAAGTTACTGGGATTGCTACAAATCGGTTAATGAAAAGTTTGCGAAAAGCGCCATGCAAGTGCTTGGCAGAAGAGATAAAATATGGATTCAAGATTACCAGCTACTTCTATTACCTGGGATTTTAAGAGAAAAACTACCCAGTGCAACCATCGGATTTTTTCAGCACATCCCTTTTCCATCCTACGAAATATTTAGGTTAATTCCATGGCGTGAAGATTTACTGAATGGTTTAATCGGTGCAGATTTAATAGGTTTCCATACTTATGATGATGTTCGTCATTTCATCAGCACGGCAACACGCTTATTGCCCGTAAATTCATCATCAAACGTTTTAAACAGCAACGAAAGACAAATTGTAATCGAAGCCTTCCCAATGGGAATTGATTTCGATAAATTTTCTTCCCTAACCTCAACGGATGAAGTTAAAAAGGAAATTGCCTACTTCAGAAATGGTAAAGAAGACATGAAAATTATTCTTTCTATTGATAGACTGGATTACAGCAAAGGCATTTTGGAACGTTTAAAAGCGCTGGAATTGTTACTCCAGATACATCCCGAATACATTGGTAAAATCGAGTTATTTATGATTGTTGTTCCATCGAGAGATACTGTTCCGCAATATAGCGAGCTTCGCGATCAGATTGACCAGTTCGTTGGAAATCTCAATGCCAGATACCGTTCCATGAACTGGATTCCGGTGAATTATTTCTATCGTTCTTTTCCTATTGAAGTGCTATCAGCGCTCTATGCATCGGCTGATATTTGCCTCGTTACGCCAATGCGTGATGGTATGAACCTGGTTAGTAAAGAATATATTGCCAGCAGAAATAACAACGATGGTGTACTTATTCTGAGTGAAATGGCAGGCGCATCAAAAGAATTAACAGATGCATTGGTGGTTAATCCAAACAATCTTGGCGATATTATGGAGGCTATTGTTGCTGCCTTAAAAATGCCATTGGATGAACAACAGCACCGCATGACAGCCATGAGGGCAACTGTAGAAAAATTCAATGTGAAACATTGGGTAAATAATTTTATTTTAAGATTAAACGAAGTGAAAGATTCTCAAAAATCATTACAAACAAAGCATGCCGTAAATTCAGTAAACGAAATTATTGCTGCAAAATATGCAAACACGAATGACAGGGTTCTATTTTTAGATTACGATGGAACGCTGGTAGATTTTACAGGAAATATTGATGATGCCTCACCTGATGATGAGCTGTATGACTTGATAGAAAATCTGACATTAGATAATGCCAACAAAGTGGTAATTATCAGCGGCAGGCGACACGAAACTCTGGAAACCTGGTTTGGACATTTAAAAGTTGATTTGATTGCAGAACATGGCGCATGGCAGAAAACACAGGGCGAAAAGTGGAACTGTTTGCCTTTGCTGACTGACCAATGGAAAAGTGAAATCAAAGCACTTTTAGAAACCTACACGGATAGAACGCCTGGCTCATTTATCGAAGAAAAAAGTTATTCTTTAGTGTGGCATTACCGCAAAGCTGAAGAAGGACTAGGTGATTTGCGAGCCAATGAAATTGTAAGTCATATGAAGATTTTAGCTGCTGATAAAGGTTTACAACTTATGCCTGGCAATAAAGTTATCGAATTTAAAAACATCGAAGTAAATAAAGGCAAAGCGGCGTTGAACTGGCTTTATGATAAACACCCCGATTTTGTGATGGCGCTTGGTGATGACCATACGGATGAAGATATTTTCAAAGCCCTTCCTGAAGATGCGATAACCGTTAAAGTTGGTAACAACTTATCTGAGGCGAAATATTATCTTAACGATTTTAAAGAGGTACGAAAATTACTTTGGAGTTTGGTTAAAGAAGAATTTGTAGAGCGCAGTTAGTTTATTGTTTTGTCATTCTGAGCTTGTCGAAGAATCTTTTAAAAGCATTTCGACAAGCTCAATGTGACAACTTCAGAAATTTTGTTTTTGGCTACAAAAATATCGGCCTGTCCAATTTAATTGCAATGCGATAAGCAGCATTCATTAAACCAACGTGACTGTAAGCTTGCGGAAAATTGCCCCATTGACTGCCAGTCTTGGCATCAACATCTTCACTAAAAAGCAACAAGTGGTTACAATATTTAATGATGTTTTCAAATTCCTTAATCGCTTCATCGGTTCTGCCTACGCATGCCAAAGCCTCAACATACCAGAAAGCGCAGATTAAAAATGTAGTTTTTGGCTTACCAAAATCATCTGCATGCAAGTAACGATAAAATAAGCCATCTTCAGTTTTCAATTCTTTTTCAAGTGCAATTAAATGGTCTTTTGCTCGCTCTGAAGCAGGATCAAGGTAGTTCATCATAATCAATTGCAGTGTACTCGCATCCAAATGCGGACTTCCAACTGCATTGGTGTAAACTTTTCTTTCAGGGTCGTAGCAAGCTTCAATATGTGCCGCGGCTTTATCAATCAGAATCTGAGCACGTTCTTCAAAATCTTGGTTTTCAATCGTCTTCGCCATTTTTAGTGCTGCCTGTGCACCCGCCCATTGGAACAAATTACTATAACAATGTACATTGGCTATATTTCTGAACTCCCAAATACCAGCGTCTTTTTCATCAATTGTTCTTTCGATTTTAGAAAGCACACTTTCAATCCATTTTACCGAATCGCTACGCTCTGAAAACACAAACCGATGATCCGTATACAGCGGCAACATCGAAATTAAAACCTGCCCGTAAATATCATTTTGAATATGTTCATAAGCTTGATTACCAATTCTTATCGGCTGCTCACCTTTGTATCCCTCCAAATGGTCTAACGTTGTTTCCACTATTTCCCTCTCTCCTGCAATTCCATATAAAGGCTGGTAACGGGTGTCTTCTGCATGAGAAATATCAGATAAGTAATTAAAATACTTTTCCATCTCCTCGAAATGACCAATATGATTAAGAGAAGTTAATACATAATGCGAGTCCCGTAACCAACAATATCTGTAATCCCAGTTTCTGGTGCTTCCAGGCGACTCGGGTAAACTGGTTGTACTTGCGGCGATAATTGCGCCTGTATCTTCGTACTGATGAATTTTTAAAACCAACGCCGAGCGAATTACGAAAGGCTGGTAAAAACCAGCGATTGATGAATGCTTAATCCACAAACGCCAATAAGCAACCGTATCACGAAGAAAATTTTCTGCTGTACTAACAACAGGCGCTTCAAGATTTTGCCCATAAGTCATGATAAGGTATTTTGTTTCGTTTAAAACAAAAGCTTTCTCATCAAGAATATAAGTTAGCGAAACATTGGTGCTCAAACGGATATTTTCATCGCAACCCAAATAATCGATATGGTTACTGCCCCTACTCGATTTCATTTTCTGTTTTCCATAATCGCAAACGGGCTCACATTTTATCGTAATACGAGGATTTCCCTTTAAAGGCTCAATTTTACGAATGAACATTAAGGGTTTGAAATAACGGTCGTAAAGGCGAAAACGAGGTGCGAAATCGGTAATGCGGTATTGTCCGTCATCAGCCGTAATTTCAGTTCTTAAAACATTTGTATTTTCAATGTAGTATTGTGTAGAAGTGTATGCTCCTTGTGGTAAAATAGAAAATTCGCCGCCTTTTTTCTTATCTAGTAAACTTCCGAAAACGAAAGGACTATCGAAACGTGGCCAGCAAAGCCACGAGATATCTGTATTTTTATTTACGTGTGCCAAAAATGCACAGTTTCCTATTATTCCTGTTTGATAAAGGTGTTGTTCAGCCATAAGCTCATTTTTGTGTTTACTTACTAACAAGCTTATGCGGAAAATGTTGGAGCTGAAAGGGATTTTTAAAGATTAGCTTATGCTTGCTGCATGGAACAGACCGATGGTAATAAGCCTGATTGAAGTGGAAATCTTTTTGTTGCGATTTCGACAGGCTCAGGATAACAGCAACAAAAAATTTAAACGGAAAGCAGGTCTGCAATTGGTGATGAAATACTGAACGTTCACTTTCAAATCTTTTCGAAGCGAAATAACGAGATTTTTCAATATTTCGATAATTAGGTGATTTTCGATAGATTGCTTCGTGAGTCGCGATGACTAAGTATAGATAAAAAAAAGCCAGCCTGAACGAATTCAAACTGGCTTGGCTAATGATAATGATTATTTTAAATTACGGTTCCGCTTGGCAAAACAGCCCCTTTTTTTACTACTACAATACCATCTTTAACGGCGTAAAGTTCATAATCTCCATCCTCCAGATGCGGACCGCCATTAATCTTCACATCGTTTCCAATGCGGCAATTTTTATCGATTATGGCATTGTTGATGTAACATCTATCGCCAATACCAATTAGCGAATTCCCTTTGCCCGATTCTGATTGAATTTCTTCCAGCGTTTGATAACGGTCGCTACCCATTACGTAGGCATTGGTAACTACTGTGTGCTTTCCAATTCGGGCCCGGATACCGAGAACAGCATGCTCAATCCTACTTGCCTGAACGATGCAACCTTCTGCGATAATCGCCTTTTCTAAAGTTGTACCCGAAATTTTCGAAGGCGGTAACATCCTTGCACGTGTAAAAATAGTGTGGTTACTATCAAACATGTTGAATTTCGGAATCTCATCTGTTAAGCCTAAATTGGCTTCAAAAAACGATGAAATGTTACCAATATCGGTCCAATACCCTTCGTATTGATAGCTTAAAACACGGCTCTGTTCGATGGCTCTTGGTAAAATTTCTTTACCAAAATCTTTCTCATCTTCGTTCTCATTTAAAATGTTTATTAAATATTCACGATTGAAGACATAAATACCCATCGAGGCCAGAAAATTACGACCTTCACTCTGCATTTCTGCACCTGTATCAGAAACCCAGTCTTCTAAACCTGTTTTTGGTTTTTCGATGAATGAAGTAATCATATTTTCTTCATCTGCTTTTAATATGCCGAAATCGGTAGCATCTTTTGCTGTAACCGGAATCGTTGCAATGGTGATTTCTGCATTGGCTTCGATGTGTTTTTCAATCATTTCCTTAAAATCCATCTGGTACAATTGGTCGCCGGATAAAATTAAGATGTAATCGAACTCATGCGAAACGATGTGGTGCATACATTGGCGCACTGCATCTGCAGTTCCTTGAAACCAACCAGCGTTTTGTACCGTCTGCTCAGCCGCAAGAATATCAACAAAAGCCGTACTGAAATGACTGAAGTGATAAGTATTTTTGATGTGTTTGTTAAGGGATGCCGAATTGAATTGGGTTAACACAAACATACGGTGGATGCCTGAATTCAGGCAATTTGAAATTGGGATGTCTACCAACCGATATTTACCTGCAATAGGTACTGCAGGTTTAGAACGTGTTTGTGTTAATGGCGATAATCTAGAGCCCTGGCCACCGCCAAGGATAACGCCTAAAACTTTGTCAGTCATGTTTAAGCTTATTTTAATATTTGGTATAATTCTATGTAATTCGTTGCAGCCCTATCCCATGAATGGTCAATTTTCATCATGGTTTTGCGAACATCTTTAAAAGCCTTTTTATTATTATATAAATCTACTGCCCTATTGATGGCCTGTGTAACATCCCAAACACTGGTTTGGTCGTGGCATAAGCCAAAACCGCCATCACCGATATCAATTACAGTATCCCGTAAACCGCCAACTCTGCGTACAATAGGAACTGTTCCATAACGCAAAGCGTAAAGCTGGTTTAAACCGCAAGGTTCTACCCTCGACGGCATTAAAAGGAAATCTGCTCCTGCATACATTTCATGCGAAACCTGTTCGTTGTAACCAATGTATGCGTTGTATTTTCCTCCAAAAATATCTTTTAGTTGATTTAGCCTTCCCTCAACCCAATTTTCGCCAGAACCTAAAACCAATACATTGATATTATCGCCGTGTTGCTGTAGCGCAGTATAAAAAATATCAGGAAGTAAATCTGCTCCTTTTTCATCAACCAATCTACCAATAAAAGTAAACAAGGGTTTGGAAGAATCTAATTGAAAAACATCACATAAAGCTTTTTTGTTTGCCGATTTTCCTGCTTCAACTGTTTTTAAATTGTAACTTTTTGAAAGCATAGGGTCGGTGGCTGGGTCCCATACTTCAGTATCAATTCCATTTAAAATCCCAACTGATTTCCAACGCTCTTGCCTTAATAAACTTTCCAGCCCACGGGCGTTATTCATCATTTCTTCTAGGTAACTTGGCGAGACTGTTGTTACTCTCCATGCGCACTTAATGGCCGATGCTAACGGGTTTATCGCATCTTCCCAACCAAGCAAACCTCCCTTCCATAAATCGAAAGCGGGTAAATAGTATAACTTTTCCCATCCAAACTGACCTTGATATTGTGCGTTATGAATGGTTAAAATTGTAGGTACTTTACTAAGATTCTGATATTTCAAACAGTTCGAAACCATAAATGGAATTAAACCGGTATGGTGATCGTGGCAATGAATTACATCCGGGCGATGCTCCCACTGGGCCATCCAATCCAGGGTCGCGATTTGAAAGGCAATGAAACGCTCTGTATCATCTGCATATCCATAAACGTTTGGCCTGTCTGTTAAACCCTGAATGTGAACAATGTATAAATCGAAGCCAAGTTTGTTTGTCTTTTCTCTTAAAACGCGGTAAGAAAAATGATGATTACCATAGTTGGACCATGCATCGTAAGCAACTTCAAATTCATTCTCCCTAACAAACTTAGTTTCATAGGCAGGTACGACCACTTTGGCAATGTGGCCGATTTTATTTTGGTATTTTGGTAAGGCCCCTACTACGTCTGCTAAACCGCCAACTTTCGCAACAGGGTAACACTCGGCGCTGATATGTATAATTTCCATCAAATATTTGGTGTAGATAACTTCGTTAAGTTAGTAATTGTTTTCTGATTTGGAAATAATCAAAAAATAATTTTTAGCGGGCGATTATTTATCACTTTTACTATCATTCAGGTAATTTTTTCTATTTTCGAAACTAATAAATAACGTAACTCCAAATGGAAAAACGAAAGGTTTTAATAACCGGAGCAAGCAGAGGAATAGGTTTGGCGATTGCAAAAAAGCTCTGTAACAGTTACAACTTGATACTACATGCCTCAAAAGAAAGCAGCTTTACGGAAACACTTCCTAACAGCAGTTTGCTTTGCGCCGATTTTTCGAATCCTCAAGAAGTAAATTCTTTCTGCAAATCATTAAAAAAACTTCATGGTAGTGATTTATATGCGGTAATTAACAATGCGGGAATAACTTTTGATAAGTCGTTAATTTTTCAACCTGAAGAAGAAATTGATAAACTGCTTCAGGTAAATTTAAAAACGCCAATTTTGATATGCAAAGCAGCAATGAAGATTTTTGGTTTGAATAAAAAGGGCGTTATCATCAATATGAGTTCTTGTGTTGGCGAAAGCGGCAACGCTTTTCAGGCCGTTTATGCTGCAACAAAAGCGGGCTTGATTGCGCTGTCGAAGTCGATTGCAAAGGAGATTGGCGTTTTGCATCGGGAGCATGAAATTAGAGTGTTAAGTGTTTCACCGGGATTTATAGAATCAGATATGACTGATAAAATTCCTGAAAAGGAGAAAGAAATCTATTTAAAAATGATGCCCTCGGGTAGATTTGGTAAGGCCGAAGAAATTGCTTCAATGGTTGCATTTTTAATTTCTGATGAGGCAGCATACGTAAATGGAAGCAATATTCAGGTTAACGGCGGACTTTTATAAAAATGGAAAATTTAATCGGGGTTGCGCCAAGAGATGTTTTATTACACGGGCCAAGTAAGCAGCTGGTAGCTAAATACCATTGGCACGAGCCAAATACAGGAATTGTTGCGAGTTATACACCAAATGAACACGATGTTAAAGATCACTTCGGTTTGTTTCGCGGGGTAGACCAAATTGAGGCTTTCGCTCAGGCAACAATCGTATCTTGTGCTGGATTTTTGGAATATAAAAAACATGGCGGAAGTTTTGAAGAGGTTAAAAACAAATTTGTACCTGTATTTATCAGCATCGGAAATGTTAATTTTCATCATTACATAGCGCAAGGCGAAACCTTTGTAAGCTTGGGTATTATAAAATTTAATAAATTCAGGCAAATGGTTTGCGATGGTAGAATTTATAAAATCGTTACAAAAAACCTTAATCCTGAAGAATATTTCAGCGATTTTAGTAAAGATAAATTATTAAAATACGACCTTAGTGATGATTTCAAATTAGTTGCAGAGCTATTCGATATCACAGGAAGGGCAATCAAAAAAGAAAAATTTAATCCCTAAAAGAATGGATAGACAAGAGATAATCAAGGAAATCGTTGAAATTTTAAAAACAGTTAGAACAATAAATCCTGAAAAGCTAGATAATGTAACCGAAGATACAGACTTTATAGCCGATTTAAACACGCCATCTACCGAAATGATAAATATTGCTGCGAAAGTAGAGCAAAAATTTGATATCGAATTTGAAGATGATGACATTGACGATTTAGGCTCGAAAGTTAGAGATATTGTTGATTTAATTATTGCCACTAAAGAAAAAGAATAACATGCAGGTTTCAGGCAGAAAAGTAGCGGTTGTTGGAATGGGTGGTGTTTTCCCTACATGTTCTAACCTGGCTGAATTTAAAGAAAAGCTTTTCGCTAACGAAAGCCTCCTTCGCGAATGGGATAAGGCAACTGCCCATGGCAAAAATATTCGCTCAACTGTTGCAGGGTTTGTAACGGAAGCAGAGATGGATTTGGAAATTATTCCTTCATCCATAATGGAAAATTACCCTGAAACTTACATTGATAAGTTAAACCGAATATCAGCAAATAATTTAGCTACAGCCGATGTTGGCAGCATTTGGGCCATGATAAGCACTTTAGATGCCATAAAAATGGCTGGTTGGAGCACTGAGGAAACTGAGTCTGAACAAACAGGTGTTGTTATCGGTTCGGGCGGCGGCGGCCATGAAATATTACGAGCCGCCTGGCACAATTTTTTCGAACTTAAGAAAAAATCTCGTTTAGCTGGTTCGCACAATGTAGACAGGGCCATGGTTTATCGAGATGCAGCGAACGTATCCTGCCTGATAAAAAACAAAGGCGTTTGCGAATCTATCGGTTCCGCATGTGCAACAGGTTTAGGAAATATTGGTTATGCCTATCGACTCATAAAATTTGGATTGCAAGACAGGGTTATCGCCGGTGGCGTTGAAGGAACATCCATAGAAACCTTTCTTGGTTTTGATTCCATGCAGGTTTTAAGTCGCGGGTTTAGCCCTGAAAAAAGTTCGAGACCTTTTGATATAAACAGAAACGGATTTGTTTGTGCTTTCGGAGGCGGAATAGTCGCGTTGGAAGAATACGATTTAGCAAAAGCCAGAGGTGCCAAGATTTTAGCGGTTATTGATGAGTATTTTAATAATTCTGATGGCGACGGCGATATGTTTGCTCCATCATTTGCGGGTCAGCAGCGTTTATGGAAAGGCTTGTTAGCCAATACCACTAAAAGGCCGGATGTTGTAAAAGTTCATGGTACTTCTACGCCAGCGGGCGATGCCATTGAATTATTGAGCGTAGTAGATGCTTTAGGTGAAACAGGATACCATGTTTCTGCACCGAAATCGCAATTCGGACACATGCTTGGCGCCGCAGGTTCGGTTGAGTTTATTGCCTCCGTGCTTATGCTCGAAAATCAAGCTGTTTTGCCATGCTTAAATTCTGATGAACTGAGTGAAAATTTAGAGGGTTTTCAAAATAGCGAACAATGGAATGGCCCTAAAAAACCACTTTCTGTTTTTAGAGATTTAATTCCTCAACAAAGCTTTCAAAAGGAAATAAATACAATTACCTGCTTAAATTATGGTTTTGGTGGCACAAATAGTGCAATTATGATTTCAAAAGATTATTAGATGATTGATAATAAAGATAAAGTTGCGGTTGTATTTGGTGTCAGAAATGAAAGTTCTATCGCTTGGAATATCGCCTTGAAACTTCATCAATCGGGCTGTAAAATTGCTTTAAACTTCGTTGATGATACTAAAGATGAGGTGCTTTACCTGATGGAAAAAGAAGGTATGGACACAGAATTAGCCATGCTTGTTGATGTAAGAGATGAAACACAAATAACAGCATTTATAAAAGCTGTAAGCCAAAAATTTGGCGAAATACATTACCTGTTACATGGAGTGGCATACGGGAGTCAGCAGGTAATGTGCTATACAATACCTAACAGCAACGCACCTGCACCCAAATACCTTGATATTCCTTTTGATGAATTGATAGACGCTTTCAATATCAGCGCCTATTCGCTGCTAAGAATTTGCAGGGTTGCCGAACCTTACCTCGCTAAAAACGCATCGGTTTTAACCCTAACATATAATGCCTCGCAAAGGGTTTTCCCGGGTTATGCCGGGATGGGCATCAACAAAGCTGCACTGGAAAATATCGTAATTTATTTAGCAAGCGTTTTCCGGACTACACAAATCAGGGTTAATGCAATTTCTGCAGGATTGGTTATGACTACCTCCGCAGGCGGAATAAACGGTGTTAGAAAATTGCGTAAAATGGGTAAAATAACAGCCCCACTCGGTAATATTTCGGCAGATGATGTTGGTGACGCTGCGCTTTACTACTTCTCCGACCTATCAAAAAAAGTAACGGGAAATATTCACTTTGTTGATGGTGGCTTTAACATTATGGGCGTTTCGACAGATGATGAATAACGCAGGAAAACTTGATTTGGAAATGTTGCAGAACTTAACCGTCGGAAACGATGTTGTGTTTTTGCCCGACTTTAAAAGTTCGTTTAATACGCTTTTTAAGAATAAAGTCTACACCAAAAACGAAATCGATTATTGCGAACAATTTGATGAAGCGATTTTGCGTTACGCCTCTACTTGGGCTGCAAAAGAAGCTGTTTATAAAGCCATTAAACAATTAGACGATACCCCTTTACCATTTAACACTATCGAAATTCTCCGCAATAAAATTGCAGGCAAACCCACTGTCAATTTGCTTAAAAATACAAATCAACCTGTAATTAGTTTAAGTATTTCGCATGATGGTGATTATGTTTGGGCTGTAGCTATTTTAAACCCAAGCCCTTCGAAATGATTAACCAACATTATTTCGACCACGACCTTGCCAAACTAAGCTATTATGTTTTTGGTAGCGGGCCCGAAATTATGCTTTGTTTTCATGGCTATGGCATGCATGGCAAACAGTTCCAAATTTTAGAAGAAAAACTCGGAAATAAATTCACATTCTATGGCTTTGATTTGTTTTTTCACAAAGACACAAAACTAAAAAACAATAGTTTTGAAAACATACAAAAAGGACTCACAAAGACTGAATGGGCAAATTTTATAATCGATTTTTGTGCACATCGAAACATCGACAGTTTTTCTGTAATTGGCTATTCAATGGGAACTCACTATGCAACTTCATTGGTAGAAATGATTCCTCATCGAATTACAAATTATGTTCTTGTGGCTCCGTCGGCTTTAAAACCGGGTAAATTAGTTGAGTTTTTCTCAAAAAATAAAATCGGAAACAAATTTCTGGAGAAGCTGGTTTTATCAGAAAAGGCTTTAATTAGGCTTTTAAAGTTCTGCAAAGGCCTGAATTTTATCGATGATGTTGGCCATCAAATCATGCTCAAAGAAATAAATACGCCCGATTTAAGGTTTAGCCTGTATGCTTGTTTTACTTATCTCCGCTTTCTTGAAACCGATAAAATTAAACTTCAAAAGATTTTGATGACTAACCCTATTAAATCAATTTTTATATTCGGGCAGAAAGACAAAATGTATCCCCCGACAATAGGAACTAAATTTTGTAGCCTTATAGCGAAATCGCATACCATCGTATTAGATGAGAATCATGAAATGATTAATCAACCATTTGTAAATGAGCTTGCAAAGCTATTGATATGATAAAAGAAAAATCATTACCCGATTCTGTTTTACGTTTTTGCGGAAGGCTATTAACCTGGTTCATCAAAAGAAAATTCAATAAAGTTATCTTCAACAAAATAGAAATCAAACCAAACCATTCGTACGTTTTAATGTGTAATCATTTTAGTTTTTGGGATGGTTTTTTCGCTTGTTTTCTGGCTTTTAATGCCATAGATAAAGTTAATAAGCTAAAAAGCATGAAAATTATGGTTCTTGAAAAACAAATGGAAATGAATAAGTGGTTAAAGTATGTTGGTTGTTTTTCCATTGCCCCGGGGAGCATAAAAGCACGAGAAAGTTTAGATTATGCTGTAGATATTTTGAATGAGCCCGGCAATTTGTTAATTATTTTTCCGCAGGGAAATTTAGAAACCATGTTTATCAGATACATTAAATTTAAAGAAGGAATTGCTTCAATAATACCAAAAGTAAAAATCAATTGCCAGTTAATCTGGAGTTCAAATTTGGTTGAATATTTTGAGAGTTTGAAACCCAATCTATACATGAATTTATTCGATTGTGGCACAAATGGAGATTTTGAATTTAATAATCTGGTCGAAAAAGTAAACCAGTACCACACAGAATCGATAAAACAAAACATTCGCTTTACCAAAGAGCCCTCTTAATTGCATAAAAAAACCGCTTAATTTTCGTAAGCGGTTTTGAACAACAAAACAAATATATAATTCTATTAACCCCTAATATTCTTCGGCGATAATTTCGTAGAAATCTCTGATTGGCTGAAATTGAGGATGCAAGGAAACAACATCTCCAAATACCAACAGTGCCGGAGCAGTAATTTTTTTATCTTCAACAACTTCAGCAATGGTATCTACAATTCCAATAACAATTTTTTCTTGCGGCGTAGAACCATTCTGAATTACAGCTACCGGCAATAAGCCTTTACTTTCGCTTTGGAAAATAGCGGCAATTTCTTTTACTTTTTCGATACCGTTTAAAACTACAATTGTAGCTTTTGTTTTTGCAGCGATATATAAATCTTCCGAAATCTCTCCTTTTGAATTGGTTCCGGTTACAGCCCAAAAGCTTTCGCTTAAATCTTTGTAAATCATCGGGATTTTCTGTAAGCTTGGCGCACCTGTTGCACTTGAAATACCAGGAATAATTTCTGTCGGGATGCTGTAAGATTCTGCCGCGTCAATTTCTTCATATCCTTTGGCAAAGAAAAAAGGGTCGCCGCTTTTTAAACGAACCACATGACCGTAGTTTAAAGCGTAATCAATAATGAGTTTATTTACCGCTTCCTGCGAGAAATCTTCATCATCAGTGCGTTTACCCACATAAACTTTCGGAATACCATCAGGCGCATAACACAGTAAAGCTTCGTTCACATTCGCATCGTACAAAACAACATCAGCTGTTTTTAATGCCTTAACACCTTTTAAACTAAATAAATCCGGGTCGCCAGGACCAGCACCTATTAAAGTAATTTTTGGTTCAATGTTCGCTTTTTCTACTTTACTTAAAATCATGACAGAAAATGTTAGCTCGTGATAATTCTTATTAATTACACAAATATATAAAGTCTATAGAAATTGTAGTAATTTATTTTAAAATATTTTTTTTATCGCGTATCTTCTTTTCGAGGCACGAAGCAATCTTAATGCGAACGCTATTATTTAGCCCAGTAGTGAGATTGCTCTTTGCATCGCAATAACGAGCAATCTATTTTACTTTTAGTAGGAATTTACTTACAAGGTACCTCGTTAAACGTAAACTTACCTGCTTCGTAATTAATTGGTTTACCTTTTACAAAATACGAACGGCCTAATGTAGTTTCAATTTGAGCAACGCCCATTATCAGTTTGCCATCTTTCTTTAAAAAAGCCAGTGGATTTGTATATGCTCTGGTTGTATCTGCTCCGGTGTTGAAACGGTAATCTACCAACAGCGTATCACCATGAAAAGAACCATCTATTTTACCACTATTTTGAGGTTTTGCTCCATATTTTATAAGGAGTGAGCCAGTAACTTTACCTGATGCCAATGTTTTCACAATCATTGCAGCACTGTCTTTCTCAAAAGATGAGGCATAACAAGTTTGGTTTACAACAGAATCGGCTTTGGCTGCTTCAGCCTTTTTATCTGATGAATTGCAAGCGTAAACAAACGGAAAAGCAGCAAGTGCGAGGTAAATAATTCTATTTTTCATTTTTTTACTTTTAGTGATTTATGAGTTTCAATTAAATATAAAAATACGATGAAAAGTTTCAGCTGTTTCCACAAAAAAAACTTACATCAAAATATTATTTTCAGGCGCAATTGCTGGTGGCAAATCCGTTTCGTCCAACATATCTCTCATATCAATTTCTATAGTTCTGGAGATATTTGTTATCGGAACATCGTTTGCGCCACCTTCGAAAGGATTTGTTGAGCTCTCTCCCACTACATCCAGCGAATTAAAAACCCAGGTTAGCAAAATGGCAAATGGAATATTTAACCATATAGAATAACCCTCAATTAATGTTCCCGTACCCAACTTATTAAAATCGTTTAGTAAACCGTAAGGAACTAAAAACACGAAAAGATTGAGCATGATAGTCGCTATCGATGAAAAATGACGAGGGTAAGGAAAGTTTTTTATCCGCTCTGCCTTGCCTTGGTTATCGTAAAAATTGCTGATGGAATTTTGCAAAGTTTGCAATTGCAAATCTGATAAATTTTGTTCGGCAAATAACTTATTAATGTGTTTCGATTGCAACGCCATTATTTGAGTTGCTTTATTTTTCTTCGTTAAAATGTAAGCCAATTCATCAGCAGAAAGGTATTTCGCCAATACCTCTTCCAACTTATCAATCTTTTCAGAAATATTATAAAGTCTCGAATATTCAATATTTCTCGGGTCATTTGCATTTTCCCAAACACGAGACTCTCTCAATTGAAAACGCAAAGCCGTTAACCAGGCAAAATGACGATAGAAAATCACTTTAATATCTTCTTTTTTATTTTGAGAGGAAAGAAAATCGCGAATCATTACAGCGAAAGCACGACTAACATTTATAATTCCTCCGTAAATTTGTCGGGCCTCCCAAAGCCTGGAGTAACTGGCGTTATTTTTAAAACCAATAATAAAAGAAACCGCGGTTCCTAAAAGCGCAACAGGAACCCATGAAATTGATAAAAAAGTAAAGCCGCAAAAGTGATAAAGTACAGTTGGAATAATAGCCAAAATACTTAATCGATAAAGGTCGCGGCGTGTCCACAAGATGAATTCGGATAGATGATATTTCTTCCCAGCGTGCATAATTTAGATTTTTAATTTCTTCAGGATGTTGTTTGAGGGATAAACGAATATAGAAAAATTTGTAAAATTTGACTGTTGGTTTTAGGATATACTTTAATAGTGTGATTTATGCTGTGAAATAAACCCGGTTGAAGTGGAAATACTTTTTGTTGCAGTAACCTTAAATCAAGCTTACATGCTGAGGCACGAAGCATGACGAACGTTTAAAAAAAGATTGAAACGAAAAACGGGGCTATCGTTGCCGATGCCCCGCTGAAATTGCTTTCACTCCAAATTAAGAGTTTCCATTATGATATTTGGTTATGGGTCTAAGGATTTTGCCAAAAACTTCACCGCCACTCAAATAATACTTACTCAACTGCCGCCCTGAACATTAAAGCACCAACTGTTAAATTCGTTCTGCTGTCAACCAAAATTGCTGAGCCATTTGCCCTGTTATCATCGTATAAATCGAATGCCAATGCATCAGCTGTTTTCACAATTACCCGACCAATATCATTCAGTTTGAATTCATCGGCAGGATGCTTCTCTAAAGTATTGATATCAACCTTATGCAGGATTTCACTGATTTTACATTTCGTTACCTTACTGTTATGCTGAATTAAATACATTATCGAAGTATCTAAAGCCCGTGCGTCCATCCAACATAAATCGGCCTCGATTAATTTCGATTCTTGTGGCAAAGCTGTTGCGTTTACAATGGTATCTCCGCGACTGATATCTACATCATCTTTCAAGTGGATAGTAACCGATTGACCGGCATGTGCAGCATCGGGCGCCTGGTCGAAGAATTCAATTTTCTCTATTGTTGAACTTGCCCCTGATGGCAAAACAGTTACCTTATCGTTCAGGTTAAATGTTCCGCTCAATACACGACCTGCATAACCACGGTAATCATGTAATTCTTCAGTTTGCGGTCGAATAACCCATTGAACAGGCATCCGAGCGAGTTGGGATTTATCCAGGTTATCGGTATCAACTTTTTCTAAAAAGTGTAACAGGCTTTCCCCTTTGTACCAATCCATACGCCCAGAATTCTGAACGATGTTATCGCCTTTTAAGGCACTAACAGGTATGTAATTTACATCAGCAAGTTTAAGCTGTTGCGCCAATACTTTATATTTTTCGATGATTGAATTATAAACATTTTCGCTATAATCAACCATATCCATCTTATTAATGCAAACCACAATGTGCTTGATTCCGAGCAATGAAACTAAGTAAGAATGGCGGATGGTTTGTTCTACCACACCATTTCGGGCATCAATTAATATGATGGCTAAATTCGCAGTAGATGCACCGGTAACCATATTTCTGGTGTATTGAATATGTCCTGGTGTATCGGCGATAATAAATTTCCGCTTATCGGTTTGAAAATATTTGTAAGCTACATCTATGGTAATTCCCTGCTCACGTTCTGCCCTTAAACCATCTGTTAAAATGGCTAAATCTATCGTTCCATCATCATTTTTACGGTTAGAACTTTGTAAAGCCTCTAACTGATCGGCTAAGATGGAATCTGTATCGTACAACAAACGGCCGATTAAGGTACTTTTGCCATCATCTACACTGCCTGCTGTGAAAAATTTTAATATGTTCATGTTTTTAGTATTAAGATATTAGCATCAAGTATCAGGACTAATAGCAGTCTACCACTTCGATACTCGTACTTAGTTTATTTAAAGGTTAAGTTTTTTAGTTTGCATCCAGTCTTGATACTTGATACATGCTACTCCCCTAAAAATATCCACCTTTTTTCCTGTCTTCCATTGCGGCTTCCGAAACTTTATCATCCATTCTTGCGCCACGCTCAGAAATTTTTGAGGTGCTGATTTCAGCAATAATATCATCAATCAAAATGGCTTCAGACTCTACCGCTGCTGTACAAGACATGTCGCCAACCGTACGGAAACGAACTTGCTTTCGGAAAACAACATCTTCATCATCCATATTTAAAAATGGTGATGCAGCCATTAGCTGACCGTTTCTGGTAATCACTTCGCGTTCGTGAGAGAAATAAATACTTGGTAACTCAATGTTTTCCCTGCGGATGTAATTCCACACATCAAGTTCAGTCCAGTTACTTATCGGGAATACACGAACGTTTTCACCTTTGTGGATTTTACCGTTGTAAATGTTCCAAAGTTCGGGGCGCTGGCGTTTCGGGTCCCACTGTCCAAATTCATCACGAACAGAAAAAATACGCTCTTTGGCCCTCGCTTTTTCTTCATCCCTGCGAGCGCCGCCAATACAAGCATCAAATTCATATTTGGCAATTGTATCTAATAAAGTAACCGTTTGCAAGGCATTCCGACTGGCATTTTTACCTTTTTGTTCAACCACTTTACCCTGGTCGATAGATTCCTGAACGGAACCTAAGATTAATTTTTCGCCAATTCTTTCAATCATTTTATCACGATAATCTATCGTTTCCTGAAAATTATGACCAGTATCAATGTGCACTAAAGGAAAAGGAAATTTTCCCGGACGAAAGGCTTTTTCTGCCAAACGAACCAAAGTAATTGAATCCTTTCCGCCTGAAAATAATAAGGCAGGTTTTTCAAATTGCCCTGCAACTTCACGTAAAATGTGAATTGCTTCGGCCTCCAGTTCATCTAAATAATCAAAATTATATGTACTCATTCTTTGTTGTTGTCTTATTGTCGTTGCGAAGAGGCTTATTCATCCTACGAGGGAATTTATCTTGCTCTTTCGCTCTTTACTTATTACCTCACCCTGTCTATATTTCGGCTTTGCCTATTTATTTGCCCGTTCCACGAAGAGGAAAATCTGTGGTTAACTTCGTTCTTTTAAAAGGCCAGGCCTTCCCGAAACGAATTCAAGCATGCTTCTTGCCTCGCAATGACATGAAGGCTGAATCGTACTTTAGGCTTTAATTTTACGCTCCCTCAACCTTTCCGCTTTCAACCTCCGTTGCATGCAATCCGCATTCTTTTTTACTTTGATCTTCCCACCACCATCTTCCAGCTCTGAAATCTTCGCCCGGCTGTACAGCTCTGGTGCAGGGTGCGCAGCCTATACTAGGAAAACCTTTATCGTGCAAAGTGTTATAAACAATGTTATTTTCCTTGATGTAGGTTTTCACATCATCTAAAGTCCAATTAAAAATCGGATGAAATTTTATCAGTTGATTTCCCTCATCCCACTCCAAATCATGCATATCTTCACGGTTAGTGCTCTGCTCAGCCCTAATTCCTGTTATCCAGATTTCATTACCTTTTAAGGCTCTTTTTAACGGTTCGATTTTACGGATGTAGCAACACTCTTTTCTATTTTCTACCGATTCGTAAAAACTGTTTGGTCCCTTTGTATTTACCATATCCTGCAACAAATCGTTTTTTGGATAGTAAGCATGAATTGGTTTATTATAAACCTCCAAAGTACGGTTCCAAACGTAATAAGTTTCAGGGAAAAGCCGGCCAGTTTCAAGCGTAAACACTTTAATTGGTATATTATTGGCAAATATTAAATGCGTAATGGCTTGATCTTCCCAACCAAAACTAGTCGAAAAAATAATTCTGCCTGCATATTTATCAGCCAGGTATTTCAATTTATCTATCGTTGTTAAACCTTGAAGTTCCGTTATTAACGCCTCTATACCCATCACTAAATTAATTTTAAAATAAACACGACAACGCTTCGCAGACTTACCAGCATTACAATAATTCCAACAGCTACCATAATAGTTTTTGCTGAAATTTTGTTCGATACCCTCGCTGCAATTGGCGATGCAACAGCACTACCAATAATTAGGCCTAAAACGGCTTCCCAATGTTTTCCGCCTAACATGGTAAAAAATGTTAGAGAACTTAAAGTCGCGATAAAAAATCTACTGATTTTCACCGTTCCCAAAGAAAATAAGGGGTGTCGTCCTCCAGCAATCAAGCTCGAAAGCACAATTGAACCCCAACCCCCGCCAAAAGCAGCATCAATAAAGCCACCAACAAAGCCTAGCAAGCCAATTTTTTTTATTTTATCTTCAGCTTTTTTTCTTTTGATGTTAAAAGCTTTCATCAAAATTATTCCACCTAAAAACAAAGTATAAACGGCTACAATTGGTTTAACATAGGCGCTGTAATGCTCTAAAGACGATAGAATATAAGCACCTAAAACGGCTCCGACAATGGCTGGAATGATTAAAATCTTAAACAATTTCCAATTCACATTGCCCATTCGATAATGCATCCAACCAGCAATTCCATTACTCATTACTTCAGAAATATGAATGGCCATACTTGAAGAAGCCGGAGGTAAACCCATTGCCAGTGAGAATGATGCAGTAGTTACACCATATGACATCCCGATTGCGCCATCAATTAATGCAAACACAAATCCTGCGCCTAAAAACCAGTAAAATAATGGATCGATGTTGATTAAGAAAGTTTGAAATTCGGGTTCGGTATTCCATAGCGAAAACCCAATGGCACCGATTAGCAAAACTGCCGCTAACCAAATTAACCACTTAATATTGCGCTCGGCGAAGCTTTTGCGTGGATTAATTAAACTTTGTGTAACCTTATTCAGTTTTTTAACTTTCGCCGAAAAATCGCCATTCAAGGTTTGGCGTAGGGCACTCATATTTTGTAGCGTTTCATCCAGTTCTGCCGGAATTCCTTCGTTCAAAATCTGTTTTAATCGCTTTGCGATGGTTGGCGATTTGCCATTTGTAGAGATAGCAATTTTTAAATCGCCTTTCTGAACGATCGAACCCAAATAGAAGTCGCATAAATCGGGTTTATCGGCTACATTGATAAGTAATCCTTTTTCGTGCGTAACGACCCTGATCTCTTCATTTAAGATGTTGTTGTTCGTTGCGGCGAAAACGATATCGATATTTTCCAAATCAGAAACATCAAAAGTTTTTTGCTTCACCTTTATCAGTGGGAAATTGGCAATGAGCGCATAAACCTCTGGCGAAACAATTTCTGCAACAATAGTAATTTTGGCGTGCTGACTATTTTTTACAATAGCTGATAACTTTTCAAAACCAATATTACCTGCACCAATTAATAATGTACGCAGCTTGTTCAGCTTTATAAAAACTGGAAAAAGCTGATTTCCTTTCTCCTGTTCAGAAAAAGTTTCTTCACTATTAGATGGATTAGGCAATACTTGCATACTGTTTTACTAAGTTTTTAAATGATGGATGTAAGGAAACTACCTCTCCAAAAATTAAAAGTGCAGGTGCTTTAACATTTTCCTGCTGCGCCACCTTTTCGATGGTTTCAACCACACCAACAACTAATTTTTCATCTGCTGATGAACCATTTTGAACAACAGCGGCAGGCAAATTATGTCGCCCAGCTGCTTTAAAAATTTCAACAATTTTAGATAGCTTCTTCAAGCCCATTAAAATTAATACCGTAGCATTTGATTCCGCTGCCTGGTAAATATCTTGCGAAACTTCGCCGGATGTGGTTGTGCCCGTAATAACCCAAAAGCTTTCGCTCATACCTCGGTGTGTTACTGGAATTTGTTGCAGACCAGGAACGCCAATTGAGCTCGAAATTCCCGGAATAACATCAACTGGAATACTATAAGATGCGGCATAATCCAATTCTTCATATCCCCTGCCGAAAACAAAAGGGTCGCCGCCTTTTAAACGTACCACATGGCCGTAGTTTAAGGCATAATCAATCATTAATTTATTTATGGTCTCCTGCGGATACGAATGCTCTCCTGAACGTTTTCCAACGTAAACTTTAATGGCATCAGCAGGCGCATGTTCCAGTAATGTTTCATTTGTTAAGGCATCATACAACACCACATCAGCGGCTTGCAAAGCTTTAACACCCTTTAAAGTTAATAAATCCGGATCGCCCGGACCAGCACCTAAAAGGGTAATTTTTGATTCTTTATGTATTTTGTGATTGCTCATGATTATGCTTTTACAGTTCCTCTTTTTTCTTTAATTTGGTTTAAAAAATCCTCAGCCTGAATGAAATAGCGCTTGGCAAATTCTTCTGTGGGCTCATTTTTATTGATTTGTAAAACCAAATCTGAAAAGTTAGTTGATAAATTAAATTCGCTAGTTTCCACGTAGTGATTATCAAATTCCCTGATTACACCAACTTGGGTACTACTATTTACACCTTTATCTAAAAGCAAAGATTTTGCTGCGCTAACGAATGTGCTGTAAGTATGATAAATTGCATCGGCGTAGGCGCCATTATCTAAATTTTGCTTTGCCCAACCGAATTTTTCATCAGCCTCTAAAAGTAAAGTAGCCACCAAATCTATAACTACACCAGCACATTCACCCACACCAATTGCGGTTGCAAATTGCTCTACATGTCCCCAATCAACAAATTCTTCCTGTTGTAGATTGGTTAAATCTGCCAATGGTTTCAAGAGTTGATAAAAATGGTCTTTACCTTTTCTATCATAATATTGATGGAAGTTTTCGTTTTCTAGGTTATTTGCTTTAAAATCATTCAAAATGAAATGCAAAACGCTGGTAGCTCTTTTCGATGGCACTTTAATTACACGTTCTGCCACTCTACCAACACCATTTCCAACAGTTCCGCCGCCAAGCATTACCTGAACCGCCGGAACAACTTTTCCTTCTGCCTTAACCGAACTTCCGTGAAAACCAATTTCTGCCAAACCATGCTGACCGCAGGAATTCATACAACCACTGATTTTGATTTTAATGTTTTTCTCGTAGATAAACTCCGGAAAATCAGTATAAATCACATCTTCCAGAACTTCAGCAAGCGTCATTGAATTTGAAATTCCCAGATTACAGGTATCCGTTCCAGGGCATGTAGTAATATCTGCCAAACTATCAAAACCCGCTGTTGTAAAACCAATTTTATTTAAAGCGGTATATAATGAAGGTAACGCTGCTTCACGAACGAACTTTAAAAGCAAACCTTGATTTTGTGTAATTCTGATTTCATCGGCAACGTATGGCTTAATGGCATCGACAAAAGCACGGGCCTTCTCGGTTTTAATATCGCCAACCTGAATTTTAACATAAACCGAGTAAAAACCATCTTGTTTTTGCGGTACCACGTTAGTCGCCGACCAATGTTTGTAATGCGTTTCGTTCAAAATTTCGACTACAGCATATTCTTGCTCTGCAGGTAAAGCAGGTTGAGGAACGGTATTTCTATCAATTACAAATGTTTTGACTTTATTCGCGGTGCGCTCCTCGGCAACCAAATTTAAAACTTCTTCCAAACCCAATTTTTGAACCAAATATTTTAAACGGGCCTTGTTTCTGTTGGTGCGTTCGCCATAACGATCGAAAACACGTAAAACAGATTCAGTGAAAGAAATTAATTGGTCTTCAGGTAAAAACTCATGAATCGGGCTCGCCAAAAAAGGCTGTGCACCCAAACCACCGGCAAATAAAACCTTAAATCCTCGTTGGCCTTTTTCATTTATTTTAGGAATAAAACCTAAATCGTGGATATAACTAAAAGCCGTATCCTTATCGCTTGAAGAGAAAGAAATTTTAATCTTTCTGCCCATTTCCTGGCAAATTGGATTACGCAGAAAATATTTGAAAACCGCATGGGCATAAGGTGAAACATCGAAGGGCTCATCTTTATCAATTCCCGAATTTGGCGATGCGGTAACGTTACGAACCGTATTGCCGCAAGCTTCGCGAAGTGTGATATCATCTTGTTCTAATTTAGCCCAGAGTTCAGGCGTTCTGTCTAAACTCACATAATGCAATTGAATATCCTGACGAGTGGTTAAATGCAAATTTCCACTTCCATACTCATCAGCGATATCGGCGATGCGTAGCAGTTGTTTAAAAGTAACCTTTCCAAAGGGTAGCTTGATGCGTATCATTTGTACACCCGGCTGCCTTTGGCCATAAACACCCCGAGCTAAACGTAAACTTCTAAATTTCTCATCGTGAATGGCTCCATCGCGAAAAGCTTTAATCTTGTTCTCTAAATCAATAATGTCCTGCTCGACAATGTTGTTTTCGAGTTCTGTTCTGAAACTTTGCATATTGTGTTGTTAGCTTTATTCAAAAAATGCCTCTCTTTTACCGAGAAGCATCCAATATTTTATACCTATAAATTATTTAAATACCCTCTATTACTGCGTGTTACAACAACACTGCATCATTAAGGTACAAATTTGGCTATGTATAAAATTGAATTTCATCTTTCAAATATATAAAGTATATAGGAATAGTCGTAATTTTTATTAAAAAAGATTATTATGGATTTAGAAAGTGTATTTACAGGATGTTTACAGATTTTCGATACCTAGCTTCAAAGTATCTTCCCGACCAATAACATCAGCAATGCTGGTTTCACTTAAAACTTTGAGTGTAGCATCTCTAACATCGATAAATGCACTTCTGATACCACAGGTTTTTTCATCGACGCATTCATCACACTTGTGATAGAAGTTTAAACTGGCGCAAGGAACCATGGCAATTGGTCCATCGGTAACCCGCATCACCTGAACCAATAAAATTTCTTCAGGTTTTTTATTGAGGCTATACCCCCCTCCAGCGCCTTTTTTACTGTAGAGGAAACCTGCGTTGCGCAAATCGAGCAAGATTTGTTCTAAGAATTTTTTAGGAATATGCTCCTCCTCGGCAATCTTTGAGATTTGCATAGGTGGTTTTTCTACATTTTTGCCAAGCGCAACAAGTGCTTTTATGGCGTATTTTGTCTTTTTTGATAGCATATATCTTACAAAGCTACTAAAAGAATATAATATTTAAAACTGGCTTATTTGTAAAGCCTAACAGGCTAAACCACGTTAAGTTTTCGTTAAATTCATTATATTTATGCCAAATATTTTTTTTAATGCTTCAGCGTATTAACTTATTAAACATTCGAAACCGCAAAATCAGCATTGAATCAAAGTTATTTGCTTTATTATGTCTTTGCATTATAATTGTTTCTTTATCGAGTATTATCTTTAACCTTATTGTAGGGTTAACCTGGATAAATAGTTTGTCGATTGCATTCTTCATCATCATACATGCTGCCTTTTATTACAATGCGTTAAAAGATAAGGTATCAGAAACCGGGCGATTTCTATATTTTATTTTCAATTGCACCACTATGTTTCCCGCCTGGTTTTTTAATGGTGGCTCCAGCGGATCGACCCCAATTTTTCTTATTTTTTATCTGAGCGTTGCAGTATTATCACTTACTAAAAAATTCAGGTCGTGGTTTATACTCCTTTTCGTGTCTACGGCCGGTTTGTGCATGCTTTTTGAAAATCTCTTTCCATCGATAATTACACCATATCCAAGCGATTTTGCACGAAACCTAGATTTGATTTTTGCCTTTCTGAACATTTCTTTTATGATGATATTTATGTTACTCGCTTACAGGAATGTTTTAGATTACGAACGTCTTTTACTACTGAAGAGTAAGCAAAGCTTAGAAATATCGCAACATGAACTGATTATCGCCAGAGATGCCGCAGAAGAGGCAACCGCTGCAAAATCTGTGTTTCTGGCAAATATGAGCCATGAAATCAGAACACCACTAAATGGAATAATTGGGGCGTCAGAGTTATTAAAACTTACAAAGTTAGATAATGAACAAGCTGAACTATTAAATACTTTGCAAGCCAGCAATAGCATAATGGTAGATATTGTAAATGATTTACTAGATATTTCTCGGATTGAGGCCAATAAAATGGAAATTCATAAACATCCGTTCAATATCAGGCAATGTTTAGAAGATATTGAAAACATAATCAAACCGCTGGTAAAAAACAAAAATCTATCTTATAACATATCGGTTGCTGAAGATATACCAGAAACGCTGGTTACCGATGAAATAAAGTATAAACAGATAGTTATTAATCTTTTAAGTAATGCAATAAAGTTTACCGAAAAGGGTGAAATAGATATGCACATTAGTTATCAATTTCAAAAAGGTGTAAGAATATTAACATCTGTTGTAAAAGATTCGGGTATTGGAATTGACGAGGAGGATATGCAAAAGCTTTTTTTGCCGTTTTCGCAAATTAATCCTTCAACCACCCGCAAGTTTGGTGGCGCAGGCTTAGGTCTTGTAATTTGCAGAAAACTTGCAGAAATGATGGGTGGAAATATTTCTGCCAGCAGTGAAAAAGGAAAGGGATCAAATTTTACACTCAACATCCCGGTGGAGAGTTATAATGAGAACCAGGGCGTTAAAGGAAATAGTTTGTTTAAAAATCAAACCACTATTCCTATTGCCGGAATTAAAATTTTAATCGCTGAAGACAATGTTTTCAATCAAATTATAACTTCAAAGATGCTTCAAAAATCAGGCTATTCTTTCTCGGTTGCCAACAATGGATTAGAGGCCATCAAAAAAGTAAACGAATCTCATTTTAATATAATTTTAATGGATATGCAGATGCCGGAAATGGACGGGGTAACTGCGACAAGAGAAATTTTAAATCAATATAAGTCTAAAAATATTCCGGCACCTATTATAATTGGCTGTAGTGCAAACGCTATGGAAAGTGATAAAAATACCTGCCTGGAAGCTGGCATGAAAGATTTTTTAGCCAAACCTTTTACGCTGGATGATCTTCGTACAATTATGATTAAATGGTCAAAAGTTTAAATTGTATTATTCAATAATCAGTAGTTAGTCAAAAAACTATTGGTGCAAACCTTTGAAGCTGATTATCTGTCTATTAAATTTACATTTACCGCATAGACTTTTTAATGAAAAGAAAATTTAGCTTCCTACCAATTTTAATAATCGCCGCACTATTTATTCTGCTTAATTGGTATATTTTATCGGGTTTAGCTAGCATAACCACCTTTAAACTTCTTGTACCAATCTTCTGGATTTTTATTGCCTGTTTAATTATATCCCTGATATATGCAATAAAAAGAGTAAGTCAAAGTGGCAGTATGGATAGGTACTTTCAAATCGCAGTACATTTGTTTTTAGTTGTCTTTGTATCCGAATTAATCTTTGCCTTATTTTTACTTATCGGCGATTTCTACCGTTTGATTTTAGGCATAACCTCTGGTTTCCAATCTTCGGGTTTTCATTCGCTGGAACGAAGTCCTTACTGGGTCGGTTTCGCCTTGATAATGTTTGTATTAACCGTAACACTATTCGTATACGGTATTACACGGGGAAAATATGCTTATCGGGTAATTAAACACACACTTTATTTTAACGATTTGCCCAAAAGCTTCGATGGGTTTACGTTAACGCAGATATCTGATGTGCATGCAGGTAGTTTTACAAATCCAAAAGCTGTACAAAAAGGAATTGATTTAATTAATGTGCAAAAAAGTGATTTGTTCGTTTTTACAGGTGATTTAGTGAATAACGCTTCTTCGGAAATTTTGCCTTACATAGGGCATTTTTCTCAAATAAAAGCACCATTTGGCCAATTTTCAGTTTTAGGAAATCATGACTATGGTGATTACATGAAGTGGCCTACGGAGGCAGATAAAATTAAAAATTTGCAGCAGCTCAAAGCCTACCATGCAGATTTAGGATTTAAGTTGCTGCTTGATGAGCACGTAGAATTGATTAAAAACGGTGAAAAAATAATCCTTGCCGGCGTTGAAAACTGGGGAATTGGTTTTGGTGAACGTGGAGATTTAGAAAAAGCAATATCAAATACTGAAATTGATGACTTTAAAATACTTCTTTCTCACGATCCAACCCACTGGGAGGCACAGGTTAAAAAATTTCCATCAAAGATTCAACTCACACTTGCTGGCCATACACATGGAATGCAGTTTGGAATTGAAGCTTTTGGAATAAAATGGAGTCCGGTAAAATATCGCTATAAACATTGGGCTGGTTTAAAATCAGAAAACGGAAGATATTTGAACATCAACCGTGGTTTTGGCTTTTTAGGTTTTTCAGGAAGAATAGGTATCTGGCCAGAAATTACCGTGATTGAACTTAAAAGGAAATAGTAGTTTTGATACAGTAGGCCACATCTATTAATATTATTTTTCAAAACAATGATTTACAATCAACATGTCATGGCATAAAATTAAATTATGAGGACACTAATATTTATCTCTTTTGTATTTATCCTGTTCCAAAATCCAACCATTGAGCAGGATAAAAACCGATGGAAACCTTATTATCTTGATAGAACGCCTTCAAAACCTGTAGAATCTTGGTATTTGCCCTTTAATACAGTTAACAGAAAAAATATTGCCAATATTAAAATCATCAGCATTTTTGGCGACCATCGCAACAGTTTTTTAAATGGCCACATCCACAGCGCAATTGATATAAATCCTTCAAAGCCAAAAAATAAACTTGTTGATGTTTTCGCCATGGCAAACGGGATAATTTGCTCCATTCATTTAGGCGAAAATCAAAGAACAGTTGTGGTAAAACATAAATTAAAAAACGGTGTAATTATGTTTACCTCCTATAAGCATTTGAAAGATGTATACGTACATAACGGACAAGAAGTTAATCAGAACACCAAAATTGCCCGTTTATTTACAAAAGAGGAAAGCAAAAAATATGGCGGCGATTATCACCACCTGCACCTGGAAATTCGCAAAAAGTTTGATGACTATGGTTGTGCAAGTTGGTTGACTATGAATAAAAATGAACTTAATGAACGGTTTTACAATCCAAAGGTTTTTATCAAAGAAAATGTTAAGTAAACTGCTTTCTGATTCATATTTTGCTTTAATTTGAAATAAAAAATTTGCCAACTTACAAATATCAAAAATGAGCAATTTAGATTTATCAAAACGCTATGATTCAATGGTTTATCGCCGAAGTGGAAAAAGCGGATTAAAATTACCAGCGCTATCCCTTGGTTTGTGGCACAACTTTGGGCACGTTAATGTTTACGAAAACAGCAAGAAGCTTATCGAAACCGCCTTTAGTCATGGTATAACTCATTTTGATTTGGCAAATAACTATGGTCCGCCGCCTGGTTCTGCTGAGGAAACATTTGGCAAAATTTTGAAAGAAAATTTCAAAAGTTATCGCGATGAGATGATTATTTCGTCAAAAGCAGGGTATAAAATGTGGGATGGCCCATATGGCGAATGGGGTTCTAAGAAATATTTGGTTGCTAGTTTAGACCAAAGTTTGAAGAGAATGAAACTCGATTACGTTGATATTTTTTATCACCACCGGCCAGACCCAGATACGCCATTAGAAGAAACCATGGCAACTTTGAGCCTTATGGTACAGCAGGGAAAAGCATTATATGTCGGAATTTCCAATTACCAGGCTGAAGACGCTAAAAAGGCCTTTAAACTTTTAAAAGAAATGGGCACACCATGTTTAATTCACCAACCAAAATATTCAATGTTCGAAAGGTGGGTTGAAGATGGGTTAATGGATGTTTTAAAAGAAAATGGTGTTGGATGTATTCCTTTTTCGCCATTGGCACAAGGTTTACTTACCGACAAATATTTGCATGGCATACCTGCAGATTCTCGGGTAGCTACAAGCGGCGTATTTCTTAATGAAAGTAATTTAACACCTGAAAAACTCTCCATAATTGCCAAATTAAATGAAGTTGCAAATTCACGAAATCAGAAACTTGCGCACATGGCGATAGCCTGGCTGCTTAAAGATGAAAGAGTAACTTCTGTTTTAATCGGCGCTAGTAAGCCTGAACAGGTTACCGATTCCATTAAAGCATTAAATAACATTAATTTTAGCAGCGAAGAACTTAAAACTATTGATTCTATCTTAGCCGGAAAGAATTAAATTACACACAGCCCATTTTTTAAATGGGCTGTGTGATTAGCATGTTAAGGTTACTTACTGAACGTATATATAGAACTCGTTTTATAAACTTGGCCTGCTTTTAGCGTAGTTGTTGGAAATTGCGGTTGATTTGGAGTATCCGGAAAATGTTGTGTTTCCATACAAAAGGCAGTCCTAAAATCATCTTTAACACCGGTTTTGAAAGTATTTTTACGCTGCATAAAGTTACCGCTATAAAATTGCAAACCGGGCTCTTGAGTATAAACATCCATAACAATTCCAGATTTATCGCCCTTTACAGTTGCGGCATGGAACATTCCTTCAGCTTTGGTTTTATTTAGAACATAATTATGGTCGTAGCCTTTGCCATTAATTAATTGTTCATTTTTATCTTCGATATTGGCACCCATCGATTTTGAATTCGTAAAATCGAATGGCGTGCCTGCTACTTTTTCAATTTTTCCTGTTGGTATCAATGTAGAATCTACCGGTGTGTATTCATCAGCATAAATTTTAACCTGATGCCCCAAAACACTGCCGCTACCTTCACCATTCAAATTAAAAAACGTGTGGTTTGTAAGGTTTACAACCGTATTTTTATCTGTCGATGCTGCATAATCCATTTTTAGTTCATTTTTGTCTGTCAAAGTATAAGTTACTTTAACATCCAGATTTCCCGGAAAGCCTTCCTCCAAATCTTTTGACAAATAATGAAATTCAATTGTATGCTCATTCGGTTGCCGGGCATCCCAGACAACATATTGATACCCTTTTTTACCGCCATGGAGGGTGTTAGCGCCATTATTTTTCAAAAGCGTATACTTTTTGCCATCAAGGGAAAATTTTCCTTTTGCAATACGGTTCCCAAAACGCCCGATTGTAGCTCCGAAATAAGGTTCAGTGGATTTTTCGTAACCCTCTACACTACTGAAACCAACAACTACATCAATCATTTTTCCATTCTTATCAGGAACAAGAAGACTTACCAGCCTGCCGCCATAATTCGTAAATTTAGCTTCAGCATTGTTCGCGTTTTTAAGGATATAGAGTCCTGTTTGCTTGCCATCAATTTCCTTTTTAAACGAATCGGGAACAAGTTCAACAATCTTTGCAGTGTCGTTGTTAAGGCTATCGGTAGAAATCTTTTTAGTTTCAGACTGGCAGGAGATAATTGCAATAGCGGTAAGGGTAGTTATTAACGGAAGGGGATTTAATTTCATATAATTATTAAAAATTGGTTAGGATTTAATTTGGAATTAAATCTATTAAAACGTTTTAGAATAAATATTTAATCAATGATATTTTTACAGATTTTTTTTTCAAGTTATCGAAAACCAAACCTTAAAAAACGTTGTTTTCCATACTAGATAAATCAAAATTTTATGATGAACCAACAAATTACTACAAATTCAAATGATGAATTTATAACCGTGGCAGAAGAACAAGATAGAAGCTATTGGGCCGGGAGATTGGGTGTGAGTATAGAAACATTAAAATCTGCAATCAGAGCGAGTAAAAGCACCGCATTTTTAAACGTTCAAAATTACCTTCTTCAAAAAGGTCAGGCAAGCTATTAAGATAAATAATATAGAAAGTTATTAAATGAATAGCACTAAAAATTATTCATTTAATAACTACTCGTTTATACCTCATTTTCATCAGGAAACTCTTCTTTTAGTTTCTCTACCACTTGTAATATCGTTGCCTGCACTGTCTTTAGCGATGCTGGCAATGAAGAATCGTCGAGATTTTCTCTTCCCGCTGTTTCGATATCTCTGATGATTTTTTGTATTGGAAAAATATTCAGGTTATCGATATTTGATTTAAGTTTATGTGCAATGGCTCCCATCTGCTCCAAATCGTTGGTATGGAAAGCATCAATCATTTCCTGTACGGTAATCGGGGTTTGCTCGCAAAACATATCAACCATTTTCTTTACAAATGCTTCTCTCCCTTTACTAATGGTTCGTAATCCTGCTAAATCGTAAAGCATATCATTTTCCTGTATCAATTGCTCTATTTCAAAGTTATTCGGCTGAACGTCGTCGCCAGATACAATCCACTTGTCGATTGTTTTTAAAAATTCTTCTTCGTTAATTGGTTTGGTTATATAGTCGTTCATACCGGCAGCTATGCATTTTTCGCGTTCACCTTTAATTGCTGATGCCGTTAGCGCAATAATTGGAATTGTGTTTCCAAGTTTACGAATCTTTTTAGTGGTTTCGTAGCCGTTCATTACCGGCATTTGGATATCCATCAGGATTACATCAAAATTTTCTCTGGCAATCATTTCCAGAGCAATTTCACCGTTTTCTGCAACCATTACCGTTGCGCCAAAATCAAGCAGTAAAATAGAAGCTACCAGACGGTTGAGATCATTATCATCGGTTACTAAAATTTTCTTCCCTATTAAAAAGTCTTCACTAAACTCAGTTTCGGCCTTTTCAGGCATATCATCAGCTGCGCCTTTTTGTAGTTCCACAACGAAAGAAATAGTGGAGCCAACACCCTTAACGCTTTCAACAAAAATTTCTCCGCCCATTTGCTCTATTAATTCCCTGCAAATGCTCATGCCTAATCCAGTACCTCCGTATTTGCGGCTAACCGATTCGTTTTCCTGACTAAATTTATCGAATAAATGTTCTACAAATGCGGCATCCATTCCAATACCAGTATCAATAACAGAAACATGAATCACCTGCGAATTAGGTTTGTCGGCAATAACGCGGCAATTTAAATCTACCGAGCCTTTTTCTGTAAACTTGACAGCATTAGTCATTAAGTTAAGCAATACCTGATTTAACCGGTAAGGGTCGCCGATTAGTACTGGCGCAATGTTCCCATCAAAATGAAAGTTGTTAAGATCTAAACCTTTCTCTTCGCCTTTATGGGTTATAACCTGCATGGCATTTTGCAGAACATCAATTAAATTGAAGCCAATATTTTCTAAACTCAGTTTACCGGCGTCTATTTTTGATAAATCGAGTACATCATTAATAATAACCAGCAAACTTTTAGATGCCGTATGAATCGTTTCGAGGTAAAACTCCTGTTGAGGTTCAAGATTTGTTTTAGCCAATTGATTTGCCATACTCATAATCGCATTCATTGGCGTTCTTATTTCGTGGCTCATGTTAGCCAGAAATATTTCTTTGGAATGTGCCGATTGCTCTGCTTCAATTCTTGCCTCCACCAAATCGGTTTCCTGTATTTTCTGATCAGTAATATCAAGGTGAATCCCTATCGAACCAACTAATTCTGCTTTATCATTATATCGTGGGGCACCACTAATTAGCCACCACTTTTTGTTCCCATTTTTATCGCGGGTTTCAACTTCATAAGCATCAGCGAGGCCATTTTCCCTGGTTTTTTGTTTTTCAGCTTCTAAACCAACATTTTCTCCGAATAAAAATAATTCAGCAGATTTATTACCAATGAGTTCAGGCATTGAGTAGCCACTCATGTAGCAAAAACTATTATTTGCATAGGTGATTTTGCCATCATTATCTACCTCAAGCAAGCCGAGTTTCATGTTGGCTAAAATACTTCTGTACTTTTCTTCATTAATTCTTAACGATTCTTCAATACTTTTTCTTTCAGTGATATCGGCCATAAAACCCGTGAATATTTTCGAGTTATTTTGGTCTGTATAAGAATATGAAGAATGAACAGCATACCAACGTGTATTTAAACCAGGAATGGTAATCTCAGATTCATCATAAAATGGTTCGAGCGTATTTCTGCTGTGTTGTTGTTTTATATTTATACGGTGTTGATCTAAAGGCGTAATGTACTTCTGGTTCCAAAATTCATCGGGCGTTATGCCGAATACACGTTTTATGGCCGGGCTTATGTACCTTAATCCATCAGTTCCATCTTCCCTGTATTCATATTCATAAATTACACCCGGAATGTTTTCTGATAAAGATTTAAACTGCTTTACACGCTGCTCCAGTTCCTGTTCGGTAAGTTTAATGGGTGTAATGTCTGTATGTGTACCAACAACCCGCAACGGACGACCATTTTCATCTTTTTCGATAACCACTCCCCTGTCTAATACCCACTTAATATCTCCATTTTTGTGTATTATCCGGTATTCTTCGTTGTGCGTATCAATTTGGCCGCGGCGATATTTTTTAAAATTCGTAACCAATAAATGGAAATCATCTTTATGCACACTATCCCACCAGTTTGATTCACTTTGCTCGAGTTCATCTTCACTATAGCCCCAAAATTCATTATTGGTTTTAGAAAAAAATGTTTTACCTGTAATAAAATCGTGTTCCCAAACGTTTCCGATTTTCTCTAATGCTATTCTAAAGCGGTTTTCTGATTCTTTGAGTCTTTCCTGTGCTTCCTTCTCGCTCGTAATGTCTTCTATAACCGCAAAAAAACCCGTTAGATGACCGTCATGATCATGAATAGGCTGACCCTTAATTCTTGCCCAATACGGTACGCCGGATTTTGAGTAATTGTAAATATCAGCATTAAATGCTTCGCCCTTTACAACACATTCGTTCAAGTAATTTAGTGTATCCTGGCTTGTATTTGGGCCATGCAGTAAGTATTCCGCTTTTTGACCAATAGCTTCCTCGAAACTATAACCAGTCATTGTGGTGAAACTTTGATTTACCCAGGTTATAATATCGGCACTATCAGTAATAATAACGGTGTTTGTATTTACTTCAGCAATTTGCGAAAGAATTAACAATTGCTCACGCTGGGCCTTATTTTTCTGCTTTTCTTTATTAATAACTTCTAAATCTTTCGATACAAGCCCGGCGAACAAGAATTGCTCTGTAGATTCGAAATATTCGAAGTCGCCAGATAATAAGATATTCGGAAATGTTAAAGATTTTAATTCAACTGGCTGACCGCTGAGCGTTTTTAAAAAATCAAAATCAACAATATCGTTCTGGTCATCATCAACAAAAAATTGTTCTAAAAATGACTTGCTGGCTAAATCGATATTTAATTTTTCGAAATCGTTACCACACGATTCTATTATTAAATTTCGGTTGATGATAATATAGAAAGGAAAAAGTCGGTTGAGTTGATTTTGATTAAAAGAAAAAAGGACTGCGCTCATATTTTTCAATGATAATTTTAATGCTTCAAAGCTTTTGGCTTTGAGGAGAGTTTAATTTGATGTAGGTGACTTATTACTTTTTTCTTCCACATTTATGAAAACGTTAGTTATTTAGGAAGTAAAAAGAATTTAAAGATATGTGTTTAAATTTTAAAAATATATATTGCAAATCATTTTTAAACGCCATTAACTACGCATAAAAAGTTTTTTTACCTGTTCATCTAAAAAAACAAAAAAAAACATGAGCAATTCCTCATTTTAAGCAACTCATAGTCCATTTCATCAAAAAAATATTTTTTAAAATTATTATTGCTACAAATAGATTTGTATTTAGAATGCTTTTTTATATCATTGCACAAATATCATCAACTGTTTTTGCTTTATAAGTCTGTATGTCAGCAATGACATGTATATCAATTTGTAGAAATACAGGTTGTACTTTAGAGATGGAACTTGTTTTTTGTTAAATCCCGAACAAACAAATGAAACCTATTTTTGTCCCGATTCTTCCAGGCATTCCCGAAACGGAACTTTGCTTGAAAACTACCAAATACAATCAAATCAATTTTTGGAATGATTATCGCTGTGGGATTGATTATTATTTGTTGAAAGATGATTTAATAAAATCAATTATCTTCGCAAAGTAAAAGCAAAAACATTATAAATCTTAAAAAACTTAACTTTCAGTTTTTACGTTAGTAATAGCCATTGTTTAAATCACGTTCCAAAAAATGAATTTATCAAGTACTCGAAAAATCAAGATTTTAATTGTAGAAGATGATGTATTCATGCAGGCTATTCTCGAAGAAATTTTGAGTTCTACATATGATGTTGAAATGCGGCCTAATGGGATGGACGCCTTATCTTTTCTGCAGAATGGAAATATTCCAGATTTAATAATTGCCGATTTAAATACGCCGAAATTAAGTGGACTGGAGCTAATTGAACAGGTTAAAGCCAGCGACTTTTTTAATTCAGTACCTATAATTATTCTTTCTGGTGAAGAAAGTTCTGATAAGAGAATTAAATGTTTAGATGCTGGTGCTGATGATTTTATTGTAAAACCATTTAACCCTGCCGAACTTGAAGCAAGGATTAGAGTTGTTTTAAGAAGAATGGGCAAATTGAGTGCTTAATATATGAGTGAAAATATTTACACTCCACCCGGTATGCCAATAATTGCTCTTATAGGTTTCGAAAACGCTTTCGCTGAAATGTTTTCAGATTGCAATTTCGGAGAAAATGAGTTAGTTCATTTCGAAAACGGAATGAAAATGGCTTCTGCATGGACCGAACAAAATTTAAATATTGTTGCCGTTATTTCTTATAGCGAAATTATGGCGCCTGCTGGTTTGGCACTTATAGAAACTTTAAAAAAGAAAGAGCTGCCTTTAGTGCCATTCTTTCTCGTAGTAAACTATTTCAATCCTAATCTTCGAAATTTAGCATTATCGGCCGGTGTTTCTGATGTTTTCAGAATCCCTCTAAAACCTGTCAGATTAGAAAAAAGAATAAATTTTTTAATTGATAACTGGACACAACTTAAGGATAATATTAGACCTGAAGTTCCGCCAATAAAAAACATAGGTTTTGCAAAAAGAGTTTTCGATGTCTTTTTTGCAGGTCTCGTTCTTTTTTTACTCTCTCCCCTTTTCCTCATAATTTACATCCTTATAAAATTAGAATCAAAAGGCCCTGTTTTTTATTATTCGCTTAGGGCAGGCACTGGGTTTAAAGTGTTTAAATTCTACAAATTCCGTTCGATGTTTGTTAACGCAGACCAGCGTATAAAAGATTTAAAACATTTAAATCAATATGATATCGATGCTGGGAAAGCTGAAAACGATACCTTAATTAGAGAAAGTCTATGCAGCCAGTGTGCAGCTGAAGGTAAATGCCAGTACCCACTTTACGCCGACAATATTCAATGGTGTGAAAAAGATTTCAAATATGCTAAAATGGCCAGCTCAGGTTCTGCCTTTTTCAAAATCAAAAACGACCCGAGAATTACTAAAGTCGGTAATTTTATAAGAAATACAAGTATTGATGAACTTCCTCAACTTTGGAATGTGATTATCGGCGACATGAGTATTGTAGGCAACAGACCACTTCCTTTGTACGAAGCCGAGAAATTAACAACTGATAAGTATGTTCTTCGCTTTGCGGCTCCAGCCGGAATAACAGGCTTGTGGCAGGTTGAAAAACGCGGAAAAGGAGATATGAGTGAGGAAGAACGACTAATGCTTGATAATACCTACGCCAAAAACCAAAGCTTTGTTAACGATATAAAACTTATACTCAAAACGATTCCGGCTTTGCTACAAAAAGAAAACGTATAGTCCCATCTGTGTTTTCAACATAAAATTTTAAAAGTATTTCAATAAGTAATAAGATTATTGAATACCTCTTACTAAAACGATTTGTAACACTTTAAACGCATTTTATTTGAAATAAATAAATCCAAAAACTATTTATTACTTTCGAAATAAAAAACCAAAATCCAATGAAAAGAGCATTATTAGTTTTTTCTCTATTTACAATATTTACGACAGTAAGTATGGCGCAAACACCTAACACCTTAACAAAAAAAGAAGTTAAGCAAGGTTGGAAATTATTATTTGATGGTAAAACTACAAAGGGCTGGCATACTTATCTCCGTGATACAGTAGGTTCTAAATGGACAGTTCAGAACGGGGCAATAGTGTTCGACCCAAGCAAACCAAGAAATGGCGGTGGTGACCTAGTTACAAATGATGCGTTTGAAAATTATGAGCTTAACTTAGAATGGAAAATATCAAAAGGTGGTAACAGTGGTATTATTTTCGATATTCAGGAAGACCCAAAATACCGTGCAACATATTTAACAGGACCAGAAATGCAGGTTTTGGATAACATTGATGCTGAAGACAACAAGAAAGAAAATCACCTTGCAGGCTGTTTATATGATATGGCTGGAGATGCAACTGTTTCTAAACCTAAAGCCGTTGGCGAATGGAATAAAGTGAGGTTGATTCAAAATAGAGGCCATTTAACATTTTATCTTAATGGTGTAAAAACATTCGATGGCCAGATTGGTAGTGAAACCTGGAATAAACTGGTAGAAAACAGTAAATTTAAAGATAAAGCTTTCGCGAACTTCGCTAAAATTGCAAAAGGGAAAATTGCATTGCAGGAACACCCGGGCTCGAGCCAATGGAGAAACATTAAAATAAAGACCTTAAAATAGGTCGTTAATTAAAATTTTTAAAGCTGTTTGTATTATTTACAAACAGCTTTTTTATTGGGTAAATGTCTTGAATGGCCACTATTTTTGACATGTGAAGAGCTTACATTTTATTTTGATTCTTATTAGTTTTGTGTAATAAATTCTATAATTACGAAAGATAAACTATGTCATTCCAAGGATACTTAAAAACGATTAAAGAGAAAACCGGCTTAGAACCAAAGGAAATAAGAGAAAAAGCCGCAGAAAAAGGTTTTACGGAAAACGGAGATTTAAAATCGGGTATAAAAGCAGGAGAAATTGTAGCCTGGCTAAAGCAAGATTATGATTTAGGTTACGGGCACGCGATGGCGATTTATGCCTTGTTGAAAGGACTAAAAGATGAAGACAGTGAGTAGTTAGGCTTCCGTAAAATAACCGAAGCCTATCTCTGTTACAAAAAGTATTATTTTTTATTATTTAACGCTTTAATCGTATTTACCTCATTCTTACTGAACGGAGTTTTGTCCTTCCTGTAAATATCGTGAAACCATAATTCAGGCTCATTTCCACCAGAAATTGGTGTATCCCAGGCAAAAATTGTATTGGTTTTACCCGATACAAATCCCCAGTTTATTGCGCCGACTTTTTCAGTTTTTAACATCGGTAATATGGTTTGGAACAAGCTTCCATTTCTGCGGGCCATATATTCAGTACAAACCAACGGGCGATTGTATTTTCTTAATTCCTGAATTTTATCTAAATGCTTGTCAATATAACCGTAATGATGATAAGTAACAATATCCGAATTCTCTAATTGAAACTTGTTCAGGTTATCAAAATTCGACCCAAAACTCCAGATTCCTGAAGTAATTGGTTGAGCAGGATTTATTGCTTTAGCCCAGGTAAATACTTGCTTTAAAAGGCTGAGACTATTATCAACATAGCCACTATTACCAGGTTCGTTGTATAAATCCCACATCGCTATTCGGTCATCATTTTTATGGGTTGTAATAATATCTTTAACGTAGGTTTCCAACATCTTTAAACTATCAGGATTATTCCTAATGTCAGTACCGGGGTCTCTAACCCATCCGCTATTGTGAACGCCAATTTTCGGGTCGGGCTGTTTCCCTGCGGTATATTTATCATTCCAGCAATCATCAAAAAACACGAGAATGGTTTTTATCTTGTGTTTCGAAGAAATATTCAAATATTCATTAAGTCTTTTTTTGAAACCTTCTTTATCTGATGTCCATGCGATGTGATGTAAAAAAACACGCATGGTATTAAAGCCCAGTTCTTCGGCCCAGCCTAATTCTTTATCAATTGTAGCAGGATCAAATGTTGCCGCCTGAAACATTTCGAGCTGATTAATTGCGCTTGCTGGTTGGTAATTGCAGCCTGTCATCCAGGGTTGTTTTTTGTACCATGCATTTGCCTGCTCGGTAGTCCAGCGGCTTTGGGCAAACGTTGCACTAAATGTTAAAATGGTTAGAAAGGTGAAAATGTATCTCATAATTATATTTTAGGAAACTAATTTAACTAAAACGATTTAACAAAAAAATTATTAACAAAAAAAACCATCTTAACGGGCGTTAAGATGGTTTCGAAATTATGAATATGCCAATTTACTTATAATGTTGCCATATCGATAACAAAACGATAACGGACATCACCTTTCTCCATTCTTTCATAAGCTTTATGAATGTCTTTAATATCAATCATTTCAATATCTGAGACGATATTATTTTCAGCACAAAAATCAAGCATTTCTTGTGTTTCTTTTATGCCGCCAATGCCCGAACCGGCTAAACTTTTTCTACCGCCTAATAAACTAAAAGCAGCAATTTCTGCAGGTTTTGGTGGTACACCTACGCAAATATGTGTTCCATTAGTTCTTAGCAATGACAGGTACATATTAAAATCGTGTTCCGCAGAAACTGTATCTAAAATAAAATCAAAAGTACCTTTTGCTGCCTCAATCTGGGCTGGGTCTGTTGTTACCACGAAATGGTGAGCACCCAATTTTTTGGCATCTTCTTCTTTTTTTGGCGAAGTACTTAAAACTGTAACATCAGCCCCGAAAGCCACGCCAAACTTAACAGCCATGTGGCCAAGTCCGCCTAAACCTAAAACCGCTAACTTATGTCCTTTACCAACTTTCCAATGGCGTAATGGCGAATAAGTAGTAATACCTGCACACAACAGCGGCGCAACTGCTGCTAAATCAAGTTTATCAGAGATGTTTAAAACAAATTCCTCTCTTACCACAATACTATCTGAATAACCACCATAAGTCGGGGTTTTTCCATCACGTTCCAAACCGTTATAAGTTTGTGTATTTCCTTCCAGGCAATATTGCTCTAAATCTTGTTTGCAGTTTTCGCAAACCTGGCAAGAATCTACCATACAACCTGTTCCAGCCAAATCGCCGACTTTAAATTTCTTAACATGGTCGCCAACTTTAACCACACGGCCAACAATTTCATGGCCAGGAACCATTGGGAAAATTCCCGGAAACCAATCGTTTTTTATCTGATGCAAATCCGAGTGGCAAACGCCACAAAAAAGTATTTCGAACTGTACATCATGTGGTCCAACTTCTCTTCGCTCAAAATTCCATGGTGCGAGATCAGTTTCAGCACTTTGTGCTGCATATCCTTTTGCTGCTATCATATCTATTAATTATTTACTATACCTCAACAAAGATAATGTGCAATTGTTAACCAGATATTACAGATTTCAAAGAATTGATTACGATATTCAAATAATAGGGTAATTTTAATTCATCAAATGGCTTTCGAACGATGTTATAGTTCATTCAAATCTTTTATAGATTTCGCCAAAATATCAATTGATACTTCCATTTGCTGGTTATTAAAACTTCCGAAGCCTAAACGTACCGCCGTCATATTTCTCGTTTGATATAAGATCGTTTTTGGGAGAAATAATCCATTTTCAGCGCACTTTTTTTTCAATTTTATTAAATTCAGATTTTGAACCCATTCTATCCAGAAAGCTAAACCCCTGGCGGGAACTTTAAACCTGATTTGTTCTCTAAGGTTTTTATCCAGCAACGAAACCATAAAATCTCTCCGCTCTTTGTAAATCTTCTTATTCTTTTTCAAATGACGGTGAATTTCGCCTTCCTGAATCCAGTTTGTAAGCACCTGTTCTTTAATTACATCGATTCCGGAAGTTAAAATACTTTGATGTTTTTCGAGTTCGGTTATAAATGACTCGGGTGCAGAAACAAAGCCAAAATTAAATCCCGCAGGCAAGGAACGTGCAACTGAACCAAGGTAAATAACCCTGGCATGGGTATCCAACGCGGCTAACGGCAATATCGGGTTGTTGTCAAAATGAAAATCAAAATCGTAATCATCTTCAACAATGATGAAATTAAATTCTGTGGCCAGGTTTAATATTTCAATGCGCCTTTTGGCACTTAGTGCAACCGTGGTTGGATAATGATAAACAGCGGTGAGGTATAAAATCCTGATTTTTTGGGTCTCGCAAATCCTCCTTAAATAATCAATGCTAATGCCATCCTCATCAATTGGAACAGAGATAATTTCGGCACCACTATCAGCTATTGTCATGTTCGAAAGATAATAACTTGGTGCAGTTACAACAACTTTATCACCAGTAGATATTAGTATTTTGAAAACTAAATACAGACTAATTTCGTGGCTTTCGGTCGTTAACAAATTTGTTTCCGAAATTCGAAGGTTGCGGGTTAAATTTAATAAGTTAGAAACCGTTTTTTTAAATTCAGTATGTACCTGGGCAGTAGCTTTACTGTTGTAGCGTTTGCTTGAAGCTGCTTTTAACTTTGCTACATACAATCTCGCAATCGAAACATTATTAATAAGCTCATCATCAGGCAAACCATCGTTAAACTGTAGAGGCAAATCGCTTATTTCAACTGGATTTTCCAATAGTGACGATCGATTAAAATTAAAATCAGTATCTTTTATCGATATTTTTTGTGCTGAAAAATTTCTCGCCTTGCTTCGGTGGATGCTTGTTTGATTAGAAAGAATAAATATTCCTTTATTTGGAAGAATTTTTACAAAACCTTGCGATTCCAACTCCTGAAAGGCTTTTATCAGTGTATTTCGGTTTACAGATAATATTTTACAAAGAATCCGGGTACCCGGTAGTTTGGTTCCCTCGGGCAAAAAGCCTAATTGTATCACCTTAATAAACTCAAAAACAATCTGTAAATAAATCGCCATTGTATCATCTTTATTTAGTTTAACAAAACTTTTGAAAGGAATTTGAACCGGACTATCCATTTTATTAAAACTGGTATACATTAGTGGTACGGCAATATACTACTTTTGGAAAAAAAATTAAGGAATGAGAAAAATTTACTTTGCTTTAATAACCTTACTCAGTACAAACCTGTACGCACAACAAAAGCAGGATACGGTAATCAAAATGAAAGATGTTGTTATTAATGAGAATGGTTTCAGCACACCAATTTCCAAGCAGAACAGAAATGTATATATAATTGATAAGGCCGCAATTACCAAACTCCCTGCCCGCACAATCCAGGAAGTATTGCAATATGCGAACGGGGTTGATTTGAGACAGAGAGGACCGTTTGGTGGTCAGGCTGATGTTAGTATTGATGGTGGAAGTTTTGAGCAAACGGTTGTTTTGCTTAATGGTACCAAAGTGATTGATGCGCAAACTGCACACAATATGCTGAATTTACCTATCCCAATTGAAGCTATAGAAAGAATTGAAATAATACGTGGACCAGCAGCCAGAATTTATGGCATCAATAGCTTGACGGGCGCAATAAATATTATCACTAAGAAACCCGCCAAATCGGGTGTGCTTGTTGATACCCATGCCGGTTCAAACTTTGAAAAAGATACGGAAGGAACCGGAAAAACCTTTTATAACGCAGGTATACAAATTGGTGCTGTATTGGCAAAGAAAAACAACCAGCATTCACTCTTTGGCTCGCACGATAAAAGTAATGGCTATCGTTTTAATACGCAGTTTGAAAACACAAGATTACTTTATCAAGGTAATATTCAATTTGATGGTGCGAATGAAATTAATGCATCTCTCGGTTACACAGAAAACGAATTTGGCGCAAATGCTTTTTATGCAGCTCCCGGAGATAGAAACTCAACAGAGAAAGTACAAACAACGCTCGCTGCTGTGCAATCGACGCATAAATTATCTGAAAAATGGACATTGATGCCCAGATTAAGTTATCGTTACAACTTTGATGATTACCGTTATTATGGAAATATAAACCCGAATGCAGGTGTAAGTAAACACAGTACAAACACCGTGGCAGCTGAAGCTACAAGTTCTTATAAAACCAGCACAGGCGAATTAGGCCTTGGCGCAGAGTTTAGAAGCGAAGCTATCAATTCATCAAATATTGGAAAGCATCGGCGTGAAAACGTAGGGATATTTGCCCAATACCGAACTAATTTACTACAAAATCTTAATGTAAATGCGGGAACTTACCTCAATTACAATTCATCTTACAAATGGCAAATTTATCCAGGTTTAGATGCGAGTTACACTTTAACGGATGCTTTTAAAATTGTTGGAAATATCGGTACAAGTCAGCGTATACCCTCTTTTACCGATTTATACTTAAATCAACGACCGGGTAATATTGGCAACCCTGACGTTGAACCTGAAAATGCATTTCAAAGTGAGCTGGGCTTTAAATTCATCAAAAGAAACTTCAGCTTTAACGCAGGCGTATTTTACCGGGATATTGATAAATTTATCGATTGGACAAGGGTTTCTACAAGCGAGCCATATCAAGCCAATAATATAGGTACAATGGGCACGAAAGGTGTAAATTTTAGAACGAACTATAATTTTCATATTACTGAAAATTCAATATTGAATGTTAATGTTGCATATTCGTATCTGGATTCTAAGTTCAGAAATATGGAGCAGGGCAAGATTTATAAATATCAGTTATCATCTTTAAAACATCAGGTTACAAACACAGTTGATTTTAAATACCAGGGATTTTCAGTATTACTTGCCACGAGATTAAACCAGAGAATAACCGGACCATCCTACTGGATAAATGATGCGAGAATTAGCCAGAATATAAAGAGGTTTACAATTTATATGGATGCGCAAAATATTTTCGATACCCGGTATGTGGAAATCGGTACTATTCCGCTCCCAAGCCGATGGTTAAGTTTGGGCGTTAAATTTGTTACTTTGTAAGAATTTAATTCCAAAAAATAAATCTTCTGAGAAAATGACATTTCAAGAATTTACTGATTCATTAAAATCGAATAAGCCTGATGAGCAATTTTCCCCGCAGCTAAAAGCGCTTTGGTATGATGGAAGAGGTGAATGGGATAAGGCTCATAAGGAGGTTGACCATTTAAGTGATTCCGGTTCTGCTTTAATTCATGCATACCTTCATCGGAAGGAAGGCGATATTTGGAATGCAGATTACTGGTATCGTAGTGCTAATGCAACCAGGCCACGCATTGCGCTCGATCAGGAATGGAAAAATTTAGTATCCAAATTTTTGCCAGCCCAATAATCCTTAACGAGACATTTAATTCTAGAAATTTATTTCCCAAATCCATCATTCAAAGTTATGAATGATGGATTTATGCTTTTTTAAATAATCCCATTCAGAAATGAATGCAATCTTAATGTCAAGTAAAATTAAATTGTATACAATTTAATTTTATAAAATATACATTTGTTCATCAATAAGAAAAAATGGATTATTTGAAATTAGAAAACCAGGCCTGCTTTCCGATATATGCATTATCGAGGGTTCTAACGGCACACTATAAACCAATCCTTGATGCGATAGCGCTTACCTATCCTCAATATTTGGTCATGTTGGTTTTATGGGAGCATCGGCAATTATCTGTAAAAGAAATTGGAGAACGATTAATGCTCGATTCTGGAACTTTAACGCCACTATTGAAAAAACTTGAAGTTAAAAAACTTGTGAGCCGAATCAGAAGCCAGCAAGATGAACGGGTTGTTCAGATTAGTTTAACCGATAGTGGTGCTTCATTAAAAGAGAAAGCAGTAGCAATTCCTGAAGCTTTTAAATGTAGCCTTGGTTTAACCATTGATGAGATGATTTCTTTAAAAGACTCCATCAACAATATTTTAGAGAGAACAAAAACTATAAATAAACAATAAATAACATAAAAACCATGTCAGTAAAAGCAATTTACACAGCAACCGCAACCGCTACAGGCGGCAGAAACGGACAAGTTAAATCTTCCGATGAAGTTTTAAACCTTGAAGTTAGAATGCCAAAAGAGTTAGGCGGTTCGGGCGGCGCATATACTAATCCAGAGCAATTATTTGCGGCTGGTTACTCTGCTTGTTTCGATAGTGCCGTTAATCACGTTATCAGAAGCGAAAAGGCAACAACAGGTGTTACGGCTGTTCGGGCAAATGTTGGTATAGGTTCCAATAATCAAGGCGGTTTTGCCTTAACAGTTAATTTAGCGGTAAATATTCCGGATGTTGATCAAGAAACAGCCGAATCGCTTGTAGAAAAAGCACATCAAATATGTCCTTATTCTAATGCTACCAGAGGTAATATTGAGGTTTTACTTACTACAACCACATTGACTGCAGCCGAGTTTGCAGCTAAAAACTAATTCTTAAGAAAATCGATATGAAAACGATAAAACTGCTTTTGGTTCTGGTTACTTTGTTAATAGGAACTTACAATTTAAAGGCTCAAACAGCGAATGAAAAACCCACAATTATATTTGTACATGGCATTTGGGCTGATGGTTCATCATGGGCAGACCAAATTTCGGCATTACAAGCAAAGGGTTATCCTGTAATTTCCGTACAGAATCCGATTACTTCATTGGCTGATGATGTAGCAGCAACCCTGCGGGCTATAAACAGAGCAAAGGGTAATGTAGTTTTGGTTGGCCATTCATGGGGTGGTTTTGTAATTACGCAGGCAGGTAATAACCCTAAAGTTAAAGGGCTAGTGTATGTTGCCGCATTAGCTCCGGATTTAGGCGAAACTTTACCTTCATTATCTGCAAACGGACCTGCGAACAAATTATCTTCCTATTTTGAACCTCAGGACGGGTTTATCTTTTTATCGAAAGAAGGTGTTAAAACAGCATTTGCACAAGATTTATCTACCAAACAACAAGATATGATTTATGCAACACAAACCCCGGCCGCTCAAACTGTTTTTGGCGATAAAAGCGGGGAGCCTGCATGGAAAACCAAACCAAGCTGGTACATTGTTGCAAAAAGCGATGCATCTATAAGCCCTGATTTGGAACGTTTTATGGCAAAAAGAATAAAAGCAAAAACAACCGAAATCGAAGCCAGCCATGTTGTAATGGTTTCGCACCCAAAAGAAGTATTAAAAGTTATTGAAGAAGCTGCTAATGCTTCAATAAAATAAAGTATTGATTTCACCTCTTCAACGTAAACCGGCTAAGCTAAAACTTAACCGGTTTTTGCGCTTAATTTACCGTTGCTAAAACCTGTGCATTCTTTTGGAAAAGCAGAATCGCTTTTATTAAAATATTCAGTTGTAAATTGGCTTTAACAGCTAGATTGTTAAAAGCGCAAAAAGCTTTTCAAAATTTATTAGTAAATTTGCATCAATGATTTTTTATAAAACTGACGAACAAGTAGAACTGATGCGAATCAGTGCGCTTTTGGTAAGCGAAACCATCTCTGAAATCGCTAAAATATTACGCCCTGGTTTAACAACGATGGAAATTGATAAACTTGCAAACGAATTCATATTAGATAATGGTGCCGTTCCTTCATTCTATAATTATCAGGGTTTTCCACACCATATTATTACCTCTCTTAACGATGTTGTTGTACATGGTTTTCCAAGTAAGGAAGTTTTAAAAGATGGCGACATCCTCACGGTTGATGTGGGTGTAATCAAAAACGAATATCATGGCGACCATGCCTACACATTTGTAATTGGCGATGCGAGCGAAGAAATTCTAAATCTGGTAAAAACGACGAAAGAATCGCTTTTTGTAGGCATTAATGAGGCTGTTGTTGGAAAGCGTTTGGGAGATATTGGCTACGCCATTCAAAACCATAACGAAAAACAAGGTTTTAGTGTTGTAAGAGATTTCGTAGGCCATGGAATTGGCAGAAGCATGCATGAAGATCCTCAAGTTCCAAATTATGGTAAGAGGGGTTCTGGCCTGTTATTGAAAGAGAACCTTGTGCTGGCAATTGAGCCGATGATTAACCTTGGTAAAAAAGACGTTTTTATTGAAAAAGATGGCTGGACGGTTAGAACTGTTGATGGCAAAGCATCTGTGCATTTTGAACACGACGTTTGCATTAAAAAAGGTAAAGCACTTATTTTATCGGATTATACACCTATCGAAGCTGCAGAACAGAATAACGCCAATCTAAAATTTTGCGGATAACAATTTTCAGCATTTTAAGTATCTAAGCTGTAACGGACTTAGATATTTATAGTTGCTGTTTAATCGCCTCCACTTGCAATTTACACTAGTTTTCGGCTGCCAATGGTAAGCTAAAATAAAATACAGAGCCTTTGCCAGGCTCGCTTTCCGCCCAGATTTTACCCCCACTCCTCTTTATAATCTCGGCAGATAAATAAAGGCCGATTCCAAACCCGGAAACTGTTGCAGTTTGAGCACTTTCTACCCTGTAGAAACGCTCAAATAACCGTGGGAGATCGTTTTTAGAAATACCAATTCCGTCATCGGTTACGCTAAAAATTGCATTACCGCCATCTTTAAAGCAATTTATTAATACGTTTGAATTTATTGGCGAATATTTTACTGCATTACCGATTAGGTTGCTAATTACGTGCTGGAGCTTTTCCTTATCAGCGTTTATAAAGATTTCGGCCCCACAAGTTGAAGTTATATGGTGCGTGGTTACGGTTGTAGCGTGTTCTTCGATTACTTCGTGTAGCAGGTCATTAATATTTACCCGCTCAATATTCATTAAAATCTTTCCCGATTCCAGTCTTGAAATATTCAGGAAGCCATTAATCATATTTGCCATTTTACTTATCTGGCGCTCCGCCCCATCGAGCGCTTTTTTAGAAAAGCTATTATTATCGACATTTGATTTCAGCTGCATCACCTGGATATAGCCTTTCATAGAAGTTAAAGGCGTTTTTAACTCATGGCTTACCATTGCGATAAAATCATTTTTACGCTGTTCATCCTGCTTTTGGTCTGTTACATCCATTAACACGGCATAAACGCTATCGAAATTCCCGGCACTATCTTTTTTAACCTTACCGACAACACGCATCCATCTGCGTTCGCCCGATGCAAGGTGATAAATAGGATAAGTACTATCTACAGGCATACCCTTGGTTACACAATTCTCAAGCACCTGGTTAAGTTCTGGAACATAGTCAGGGTCTACGGCATCGAGAATCATGTTCCAGTTAATTTCATCATCAAGCGGTAATCCATAAAGTAACCTGAATTTCTCAGACATTTCGGCCTTACCAGTTTTTAAATCAAGACTGGCACTACCTAACTCGCCGGCATTGAAGGCCGAATGCAGATTATCTTCACTTTCCTTCAAATCACTGAGTGCAATACTCAGCTGATTATTAATTTCTGCCTGGAGCTGATTAACTTTTGCGAGCTCCTGGTTTTTTGCTTCCAGTTCTAGAGTCCGCTGTTTAACGATATTTTCGAGGTTCTCGTTAAGCGCATCGGCAATTGTTCTCGCTTCTTCAAGCTGATCATTTCTGGTTTGCAGTAATAACTGATTTTTTTTAAGATCACTCAAATCAGTTATAATTAAACTCAGCGTTACACCATCATCGAGTGTGAGTGCTTTAAGCGATAGCTGAACTGAAATTGTATTTCCAGCACTATCCTTTAATTCTAACTCTGTTTTTGTATCTACATCCCAGGCGGCTTCAATTACTTCAGTAGCGAAATTCCGGTAATCCTTAACAACAAAATCAAGGAAATCAAGCCCTATAATCTTTTCCATTGGAAGTGAAATAAGCTTTGCAAACTGCGAATTGCAATAAAGAATTTTCCCTGATTCATCGAGCGTAATGGCACTTTCGGTCATCTGTTCGATAAAAATCCGATAGGAATGATCGGCACTTTTTAAGGTAAAGAGCTGATGGCCTTCCTTGCCGTTTACAACCAAAGCGTCTACCTCCCCCGATCGAATCGCATTGATGATGTCATTAGCTTCTTCAAGTTGTATCTGAAGGTCATTGTAGGCCTCTTCAAGGCGAATATGTTCGATAGATTTTTCCATGTATTAGTACTTAAGACCAAGTCCCTTTAATACCTTTTCTCTATCAGAAAAATCGCCGATAAGCCTACGTTTTGGAGCTGGCATCTTCTTTATAAGCATCGGCAAAGCCGTTACATCTTCATCGCGTACTAACAATGGTTGCTGATGTGCATCGATAATATCCAACTCGTATCTTCCTTTTATAAACTCGTCACAAATATCGCGAAGGTTTTTAATTGCCCTAACCGATACTGGTGAAGAACCTGCTATAAAAAGCTTCAAGACGAAGAATTCAGCATCATCATTCCCACTATGAATTTCTTCACCTTTTTCTATCATCTTTTAATTTATTAATCTTGGGCGAATATCCAATCCTACCAATACTTTTTCTACGTTCGATAAATCACCAATGATTTTACGAACCGGTTCGGGCACTTTTTTAACCAGCGTTGGAATGGCAAAAATCTGGTCGCCCTCGGCAAGCTGTGGTTTTTCTAATAAATCGATAACCTCAATACTGTATTTTCCCTGTAAATGCTCCTCGCAAATGTTCTTTAGGTTTTCTAAAGCAACAACAGACTTAGAGGTTTTTCCTGCAACGTATAGCCGCAATTCATAAATTTTACCCACTATTTTTTACTTTTTTTGGTTGAAGTTTTTTCTTGGGTGGAAACATCGGCCCGACGGAGATCCGTAAGCTTCGATAATGTTTCGCCCATAACCTGCTTTTTTAAAGCTTCTTCAACATATACTTTATTTAATTCTTCTTCCGCAGATTCATATTCCGAGCGCAGACTATCAATTTTCGACTCCAGAACTTTCCTTTTCCGCTCAAGTTCTCGGTCTTTCCTGCTAATTGCCTGTGCATGTATAACTTCGCCAGTTTGCTCGAGTAAAACCCTTGCCTCTCTTGCAGAGCCTGTTAAAACGCCATCTTCGGTTAAGAAAACATCTACTAAATTCAATCCATCATCAGTAATGATAAACTCCCTAATTTGATTTGAGTGTTTCATACCTCTCGATTTCATGATATATAACCCACGATTTCTTTCACCGTTATTCTCAATATCCCGAATTAAAAGCCAGGCATCAACAAGAGATGAAACACCTTCATCCGTTTGTTCGTTAACAATGTTATTTAGTGTTAAAGCGGTGAACATAACGGTTATTTGTTCGGCTTGTAAGAAATCTATGAGGCGAACAAGCATCGTTTTAACCTCACTAACAGAGCCTATTGTAATTAAATTCGTTATCGGATCGAGAATTACAACTTTAGGCTGAAATTTTTTAATTGCTTTATGAATGGCAACCAGATGCATTTCGAGGCCGTAAATTGTTGGTCTGGAAGCATAAAATTCAAGGTATCCGTTATCAAGATGCTGCTGTAAATTCAATCCAATAGATTTCATGTTTCGAATAATCTGCTTTGGTGATTCTTCGAAAGCGAAGAAAAGGCATTTTTCTTTTTTCGAACAGGTTGAATCGGCAAAACTGGCGGCAATACTCGTTTTTCCCGTTCCGGCTGTACCCGAAACCAGGATACTACTCCCGCGGTAAAAACCTTTATTTCCAAGCATTTTATCTAATGCTTCCACACCTGATGAAATGCTTTCAGAAGATACATCTTTATTAAGTTCCAGCGAGGTAACCGGTAAAACCGAAATACCTTCATCATCTATAAGAAATGGATATTCATTTGTACCGTGAACTGAACCCCGGTATTTAACAATCCGAAGCCTTCTGGTAGAAATCTGGTTGATTATACGGTGATCGAGCAATATAACGCAGTCTGATACATATTCCTCCAGCCCTTGCCTGGTTAAACTTTTATCTCCCCGCTCTCCGGTAATTATTGCTGTAACGCCTTTTGACTTCAAAAACTGAAAAAGTCGTCTGATTTCAGCACGTAGAATGCCTTGGTTATTCAACCCAGAAAAGAGATTTTCGATAGTATCTAAAACAACCCTCTTGGCCCCGATACTATCTATCGCATAGCCAAGTCTGATAAACAGCCCCTCCAAATCGTACTCACCTGTTTCCTCAATCTCTGCACGGTCGATATGAACGTAGTCAATTCTTATCTTTTTATCTTGCTCAAGCTTATCAAGGTCGAAACCTAGAGAAGCCACATTGGTTTTCAATTCATCAGCTTTTTCCTCAAAAGCCATAAATACGCCAGGTTCATTATAATCTAATGCGCCCTTTACGATAAATTCAATAGAAAAAAGTGTTTTTCCGGAACCAGCTTCGCCGCAAATCAATGTCGGTCGACCAGTAGGAAGCCCGCCGAGGGTAATTTCATCTAATCCGGAAATTCCGGTAAGTGTCTTTGTTATAGCACCACTCAATAATGCTGAAGGCGTTTTCTTATTCTTAGCCATTTGTAAATCATTAAAAGCTAAATCTATAAATTATCCACTGCTTTACAACCTGCTTTTTAAACAAACAGAGAATAAAACAAACAGTTTTTAAAACTTAAGAATATCTTTTGAATAGGCGTTGAAATATATTTTTATAAATGTTGTGCTTTGCAAATTCTGCAATTAACTTTTGCCATCGAGGCAATCTACTTAAGTAAAGCCTTAACAATTTAAAAACACAAGGCTAACACCTAATAAATACTGCTTTACTAATTTAATTGAAATTTGCCAACCTGCTGCACATTTATGAAGATTTTGATGGACGAAAAACCTTAACACAAAACGCTTTAAGCAAAGCTTAAGAATTAGACATTAGCTTATATGATACTTAATAAATTAAAACCAGCGCCAGCCTCAATTAATCATCCAATGTTGTTGAATGCTACCGCTCAAGGAGATTTTAGAATTAAAAAGCCCGTTGATTGCCTGCTTACAGAACTATTCTATTTTTATTTACTATTGAGAAAAGGAAACAAAGTTTCTCCCGTCGGTTTGCCACAAAAAATATACAACTGTGCATATTTGGGCTTTTGCTATCTCGACAACAGGCTGGTTGGAATATCTGCCATAAAACGACCTTCAAAATCTTATATTGAGGATATTCATAGCAAAGCGACTGTAAAACGAAAAATCTGTGATTACAATTTTGAGCTTGGTTATTCATTCACGGTGCCTGAGTTTCGGCAAACGGGAATAAGCCGGACGTTAAAGCAAATGCTTCAACAACAAATTAGCCATGAGCAGGGCATGATATTTTCAACTACCGCCGTTCAAACTAGCCAGCGCTATTTGATATCTCAGAACTTTAAAGCGTGTGGAATTCCATATCAAGGAAAATATGACGACAATATTGTTTATTTCGAAAGAAAAATATAATTGTTTTGAAATTATTGATTTAAAAATCCGAATCGAAATTAAAGTAAATCGGATTTGATAATGCGACCATTTTTTCACTTAAGGGAGCAGACTTTGGTACCTGTGGGTAATCCGTATTTTTACCTTCAACCGTAACACGGTAAAAAGTTCTGCCGTTTGCATTAGGTGTATCTTTAAATTGTACAACAGGGATTTCGCCGGTAACCTGGAAAGCATTTAGTTTCGAGCCATTTTTTATCACTGTAACCGTATATTGTTCGTTAGGTAATTTATTGCCAATTAACTGAACCTGGAAAGTAACAGGTTTACCTTTAACATCCACATTATCGCCCATCATCATTTCAAATTTGCCATTGCCCGAAAAATCGGCATAAAACTCAACTCTTGGGGCGAATGGATTAGAACTTACCGAAACCCTGCCATTATCTAAGGCCTCGACAATGGCTTTTAAATTTCGATTTTTTGCAAATACCCAGGTTGTAGGCGTACCCACATAATTATATTCAGCCTGATAGGTATTTGCGCCAGGTTTCTCAGGTGCAATTGGAACGCCGTGATGTGTATCACTCCCGCCTCTGCCCGTCATCATTCTGCCCGAAGAAAGCATATCATCCCAAATCATTATTGCATTAGCATTCTTTGGCCAAACAGACGAGTTCCAAACCTCAATAGATTTTACCAAATCGTAAGAAAAACCAAAGTTATCTTTTCCACTGGGATGATTTGCCGATAAATGAATACCTAAAGCTTTCCTCACTTTTCCAATGTTGATGTCACGGGCATCTCTGATGTCGTAAAGCCGTTGATGGTTATAGGGTTTATCAGAGAATACATTTCCATGCCCCCTGGTAGTTGTCCATTCAGCGCCATAAAGCAAAAGCAGTGAATCGGATTTAAATTCAGGATCAGCCCATGTATTGTGGGCAACATTGCCCTTTACATGGTTATCATGGTCGGTGATACACAAATAATCCATTCCTACTGATTTTGAAAAATTGATGATTTTCAAGATGGAATTATTTGAAGATTCGGTACTATGCCTCGAATGCACATGTAAATCTCCTTTCAGCCAAACACCGTTGGTTTTAATTATTGCCGGAGGATTTACAGTTTCCTGTGCTTTGAGCAAAGCCACATTTAGAATTAAGATAAAACTGAATAAACAATTACAATATTTTGAAGAGCCATTCATAGCCTGATAAAATCCGGGATTTAAAAAAAGCGCCCGCATAAACAGGCACCATATTATTTGTTTCTTGTGTGATAAATTAAGCCTTTACTAAAAATGCTTCAGGCATTTCTGCAGCTTTAAGCATAAAATTATGAAGCTCATAGTTTTTAACGAAAGGTTTTAAATTTTCTGAACCCGGACCAAACATGGTTAACTCAACATAATCGCCGGTATGGTTCATTCCCGCCCATTGCACATCGGTATATTTACCCAAAATTTTACCATATTCATAAAAAGGGAGGTTCGATTCGTTATAAAGCTGTCCGGGAACAATATCTTTGAAATGCACCAATAATGATTTCACATCTTCTGATTTCATTGTAAAACCTTGATTTTCTCTAATCAAATCAACTATTTTCTGCTCGCTAAAGGATTGATTTAATTGCGCCAGAAGCCAGGTGTTGCTATGTTTAAAACCTTGAAGACTATCAAACTTTTTATTGGCTTCGTCTGCATAGAACAAGCCAGGGTTGGAATTTCCGTGATCTGTTGTAATAATAACCAGTGTTTCTCCATCTTTTTCGGCAAATTCTATAACTTTCCCTACAGCTTCATCGAAAGCAAGCTGATCGAAAATTAAACCGCTTAAATCATTTGAATGCGCTGCCCAATCCACTTTACCGCCCTCAACCTGTAATGCAAAACCATCCTTGTTGTCTTTCATTAATTCGATAGCTTTCATGGTCATCTCTGCCAAAGTTGGCGTTGATTTTATGAGCTCCTGATCATGCAGCCTGTCAATCTCATAAGGCATCCCATCTTCTGCAAATAAGCCTAAAACAGGTTTTGATTTATCTAAGGCTAACATCTCGGTTCTGTTTTCTACAACTTTGTAACCTTGAGTTAAATATTTCGGAATCAGGTTTCCGCCTGCTCTCTTTTCTCCAAAATATTTATGTCCTCCGCCCATCATTACATCGAATTTCAGCCCTAAATACATCTCTGCAATAACATCCTGCCCACCACGATTATCAATATTTATACAGAAACCTGCAGGCGTTGCATGTGTAATTGGCACCGTTGTTACACAGCCCACTTTTTTACCTTTTTCTTTAAACTTTTGAAGAATTGGTTGAGGTTTTTCACCATTCATACCAACATTTAGCGATCCATTTCTAACACGAATGCCACCACCCCACGATGAACTTGCCGCAGCAGAATCGGTAACCATAGAACTTGCCGAAGCGGTATCCATTAGTGCTCTCACAGCCTTGTTATCTCTGTAAAGGCTTAACCATTTACTGCTTTTGCCAAATACGCGGTTCGAATATAAATCTGCCATGTTCAGCGTTCCATTACTCATCCCGTCACTTACCATCATTATGATGTTTTTCGCCTTTTTCCGTCCACCGTATTGAAGAGCCGAAACGTCTTTTACACCTACAAAAGGCAAGCTCAAACCAGTAAGCAAACCTCCTTTTAACAACGATCTTCTATTCATATCTTTTTTATTTTTTAAATAAGGGATTTGCTCTAAAGTATTTTCCACCGGCAAAACTGATGACATAATCCGATTTAAAGTGCGTACTCTTTTTATAATAATCTGTTGTTATAATTTGAGCGCCAGATTTACAGGCAGCTTCAAAATCACTCCAATCGTTTTTTCTGGCTTGCCGTGTATCTGCATCTGCCCTCGTTCTAATGATGTAGCCTTTCTTAACCAACTCAGGAATTTGTTTATCGTTGGGGTTGTTGCGAATCATTAATCCGGCTTCCGGTGTCCCTTGTTCTGCATTGGCAAACATCACGCGGCCTTTAAGCGAAGGATGGCCCTGTATGTATGTAGAAAGTTTTCTACCTTTTGCATCCAGAACGAAAAGGAATTTACCTTTCGCTGCACTAATTTTTGGCCAGTTTTTGGCCAGAACAGCTTCTTCCAAACTGCTGTATTTACCCCGAATCTCGTCAGGAACAATAACATGTTCCTTTCCTAAATTCTTAAGAATTGCGGTATCCAGCTTGTCAAAAGTTTCACTTGTAAAAACTTCTGGCTGCGTAAATCCTCTACGTTTCACTGAATCGTCTTTAGCTTCCAAAGTGATGAAAACCGGGCTATGGGCAGGGTTCGCTTCCGACCATTTCTGCAATTGCTGCAAAGCAGTTGTAAAGGTTAGGGCCGAAGACCTGAAATCTAAATCCGGAATGTGGAAAACTTTGAATCCAGGTTTATTCATTTCACCGTCTTTATCAAATGCTGGCTGCCCTCTAACTTGTTCAAAACCTAAGGGATGAGTATATTTTCCCCCTTTTTCATCAGCGTAAACATCAATTTCCAGGTTTCTTAAACCCATATCCAATTGTTCTGCCATAGGAATGTGCTCATAATCCAGGCTATTGGCACCCGATGAATCCTGCGACTTTAAAACATTGAAAAGCGCAGGATGAATGGCTTGCTTATAACTGTTATGCGAACCAATAACCTGTATTTGATTTATCGGTAAATCTTCTTTCTTGGTAACTAAGGCGATAGCAGGCATCACCAATAATAAACCAACACATGTAATCAGTCTCATATTTTTGATTTTAGTAGCCCGGGTTCTGTTTTAAATTCGAATTCAATTTTAACTCGTTCGCCGGAATTGGATAAATCCTCCTGCTAATGTCTTTATTCATAAAAAGTACATCATTGGGAAGTGGATATTCAGTTTCGAACTGTCCGAAACGGATTAAATCATTTCTTCTCCAGGCTTCCCAGCTAAACTCTCGGGCTCTTTCATCAAGCAAGGTGTTTAAAGTAACCGTTGATGCGCTGGGTGCACCTGCACGACTTCTTATTTTATTTAATAAAACCAAGGGCGTTTGCAGTTCTCCGTTAACTGAAGTCGCTGTTGCTCCTCTTAATATCGCTTCGGCTTTCATTAACATTACATCCGCCAAACGAAAAACGGGCATATCGTTTCCATTTAATCTGGTGGCCTGAATGGCATTAACATCAGGCCAGTATTTTACCGAGCGCACACCTTTTGCCTGGTCGGCAACGGTATTACCTAAATCCATTGGTTTACCCGGTTTTAAAATCAAGTCGGGTGTAATTTCAATTTGGGTCGTTGTTCCTGCTACTAAAACCGGTTTAGATAAATCGGGTTTACGATTCGCATCTGGTGCGTACTGCTTACCAATTAACCAGAAGCTGTTACGGATATCATTTGTTAAATTGAACCGGTTATAATATTCTGGCGTGGTACTCATGGCAATGCTAAAACCAACGTTAATTCCATAAGCGGGCGCCAAAGCAGGGTAAAAGCCAAACCTTGTAATTTGGTTACCCGGAATTTGCTGGTCGTAGGGAATTGCAAAAATCGTTTCGTTAATCTGCGGACCGTTATTAACATCAAAAATATCGCTATACTTTGTATCCAGGCTATAGTTGCTATTTTTCAAAATATTATCGGCCATTGTAACAGCATCTGCATACCTGGGTTTGCCTGTATAAACTTCAGCGTTTAAATACATTTTTTCCAATAGTGCGTAAGCCATTGCCTGTGTCGGTCTGCCGTAAACTGATACACGGTTGTTGTTATCTTTCACCGGTAATTGCGCAATAACAGCTAAAAGTTCTTTTTCTATAAATTCAAATACCTTTTCGCGGGTTTGATTTCCCGGAAGGGTACTTACAGGAAATGTATCTATAATCGGTACGTTTCCATATAAATCCATCATAAAGTAGTAATACAAAGCCCGCATTGCTTTAACTTCTGCAAGGCTGCTTGCTTTTGAAGCATCAGAAACTGAAGACTCATTGGTCAGGTTTATCAAACGATTACAGTTGTTAATGCCACCAAAGCCCCACTGCCAGATATCCCTTACATTTGGATGGTCGATGGTCCAGGTGTGGTAATGCAATTGGCGGTACTGACCACCATCATCAAAATTCCCATCCCGTGCGGGTATTATTGCCGCATCGGTAGAAAGCTCCTGCATTCTCCAATAAGGAACGCCATATTGTGAAGATAAATTAGAATACATGGTACCGAAAAGTGCCGCGTAATCTGAGTTGGTATAAGGAAAATTATCCTTTACATACTGCGATTCTACATCTACATCAAGCTTGCTGCATGATTCAAGCACCATCAGGCAAGCCAGAATATTAAATAAGATTATAAACTTTTTCATTTTTATATTTTTTTAGAATGATGCACTTACACCAAAGCTGAATGTTCTTGTTTTTGGGTAATAGTTATTGTTATCGATACCCGGCGTTAGGCCACCAATGTTGATTTCAGGGTCGATACCGGAGTAGTTTGTAATAACAAACAGATTGTTTGCGGTAACATATAACCTAATGGCTTTGATAGCTGGCGTTTTAGGTTTAATGGTGTAACCAAGCGTTGCATTATCCAGGCGCAGGTAAGCACCACTTTCCAGAAAACGATCTGAAATCAGGTAAGCGTTGATATCGTTAAACGACTCGCCTAAAGTGAACCTTGGGATATTTTGCAATTTGGCATCAGCAGGATTGTTTAAGGAAGCAGCAGTTGCATTCAATATTTTGTTGCCTAATACTCCTCGAACCAGAAAATTGAAATCCCAGTTTTTGTAATTGAAACTGTTTGCCCAGCCATAAATTAATTTCGGTTGTGCATCGCCAGCAATTTTTGCGTCAGTTGTTAAGGGTTGCGTGGCAATGGTTTGGCCGGCTGCATTAATGTAAGTGCTTACACCTGCGGCGTTTTTACCTGCATAATTCCATAAGTTAAAGGTACCTAAGGCATAGCCCGGCTGGATAAGCTGACTGTAGTTTCCAGACTGGCCTTTACCGCCAAGTTGTGCTGTTTGAATGGCTGCTATTTTATAAAAATCATCAGAAAGCGTTTGAACAACGTTTTTATTGTGTGCAATATTCGGTGAGGTTGTCCACTTGAAATCATTTGTTTTAACAGCGATTGCATTTAAGGCAAATTCAATACCTGTATTTTTAATTTTACCTACGTTAGCCGTAATTGTTGGCAGGAAAAACTGCGTTGTCGATACTTCGTAGCGGTCGTAAATTAAATCAGAAGTTTGTTTAATGTAGAAATCAACAGAACCCGTAATCCTGTCTTTAAACAAACCAAAATCCAAACCAATATTCGTGGTTGCTGTACTTTCCCACTTTAGGTTAGGGTTTTCGTTCCTAACCGGGCCAATCGCATTGCTTATGTTTCCGTTATTTAGAAATTTATTACTTCCGGATAAGGTACCATAAATAAGCAATGATGAAAAAGCATCGAAACCTAAACTATTACCCGACACCCCGTAACCTGCACGAAGTTTTAAATCGCTGATTACCGGAACGGCTTGCATAAAGTCTTCACTAATTATTCTCCAGCCTGCGGATACTGCAGGGAATAAACCCCAACGATTATTTCTTCCGAAGGCAGATGAACCATCATCTCTTAACGATGCCTGAAATAAATATTTTTCGTTGTAATTGTACTGAACCCTTCCATAGTAGGAAATTAATCTTAAGGTAGATATAGGGGCGTTATTAAAAGCGATTTGCGAAAGTAAAGTCGGGTTTGAAAGGAAAAGGTTATTGTAGCCCAAATTGTCGTTAGAGAAATTTTGCGTCGTAACGCCAAAACCGTCATTCGTTCTGTCTTCCTGCCATGAATAACCTGCCAGCAGTTTTAAACTGTGTTTTCCAAAAGTTTTATCATAGTTGAAATAACCTTCCAACACCTGACTTTTATTTAAAACATCAATTTTCTGGGCCTGTCCGTTAACGCCTCTGGCTAATCCCGATTGGCTGTTAAGGTAAGTGCTGTAATTATTCTGATCCCTTTGTGATGAAACACTGGCTGTAAACCTCAAACCATCAAGAATATTAACCTGCGCCATTCCGTTAATCAGGGTTTTGTTGTTCAGGTTGCCGATAACATTATTATCTATAATAGATAACGGATTCCTTGTTCCACTACCAGTACGGTTGTAGTTTTCTTTATAAGTCCCATCAGTGTTGAATGGACTCACAGTTGGCAAATAAAAAAGCATATTCGGCAAAGCCTGGGATTGATAAATATCCGAACTTTTAGAATTACTGTTTGTAATGGTTAAACCAAGTTTTAACCTGTCGTTAAAAAACTTTTCATTAAGATATGCCCTAACAACCGTTCTTTTTAATGAAGTATTTTTTAAAATCCCTTTATTATCCAGGTAATTTACACTTGCACCATAATCAGATGACTGGCCTGCACCACCGTAAGATAGGTTATGGTTTTGAGAATAGCCTGTTCTTTCCAGCAGCGATTGCCAGTTGGTGGCTGAACCATCATCATCAACAGCGTTTAACGTTTGTTTATTATCTGCAAGATATTGTCTCAGTTCAGGTGCCGAAAGCATATCATACTTTTTCGATACCTTTTCAACCGCATCATACCCACTATAGGATAAACGTGCCTGGCCGCTTTTAGATCTTTTAGTTGTAACGATGATTACACCATTTGCAGCTCTTGAACCGTAAATAGCGGTTGAAGATGCATCCTTAAGGATATCAATATTTTCAATATCAGAAGGTGCAAGTAAATCAATAGAAGCGCCCGGAACACCATCGATTACATAAAATGGTTCTTGGGCCGCACCTTCTCTTAAAGTAGATGGCCCGCGTAAAATAGTAGAAGGTTTGGCATTAGGGTCACCACTTTTGGTAACGTTTAAGCCGGCAACCTTACCTTGTAAAAGCTGCGCCGGATTAACCATTACACCCTGATTAAACGCTTCCGATTTTATTGAGGTAACAGCGCCGGTCAAATCCTTTTTATTCGCAGTACCGTAACCAATTACAACCGCATCTTTTAAAGTCTGGTTATCGGGCATAAGCGTAACATTAATTATAGCTTGGTTGCCAACAATAATTTCTTTGGTTAAACCGCCTAGCATTGAATATACAAGTACATCACTGGGTTTTGCCTGAATGCTATAAATACCATCGCTATTGGTTGATGTACCAACATTACTGCCCTTAATACGCACGGTTACGCCCGGAACAGCCTGATTGGTTTCATCAATCACTTTACCAGTTATTGTTTTGCTGTTCTGAGCAAACGCATTGAGTGAAAATAGAATCAGGAATAGGGAGAGACAATCCCATTTTCCTAAAAAAGACAAATAATTGAATTTGTAATTTTGTTTCATGAATGATTAGTTATAGTTATTTGGAAACACATCGCCAGGAGGTTTACATCTACCTTCAATGCGCCACAAAGATGTGCCCGGAGCGTTAGGAATATGGTCAGATAGAGTTATGAAATTGTTAAATACCCCAGGCTATTTAAATAGAATATTAAGGTTTTCTGTGGTTAAAATTCTGGTTGAAAACAAAAACTTAACATATGGGGATAAACTTACTATGATGAACTTCTTATCTTTAACCAATGTATTGGTACGAAGAAGAAGTTAAATCACTAGAAAAACGCAAAACCTATGAAAAGGCAAATCCTGGTGTAATTTTTTATGGAAGTTCTTCGATACGCTTATGGACGGGCATTGAAGATGATTTTTTAAATAATAAAGTAACCAACCTGGGTTTTGGGGGCTCTACCCTTGCTGCATGTGTATGGTTTTTCGAAAGAATAATGTTTCAATATAACCCTAAAGCATTAGTGGTTTATGCCGGCGATAATGATTTAGGCGATGGCCGTACACCCGAAGAAATATTCATTTTCTTTCAGCAACTGATGGTCAAAGCTAACCAGCGGTTTAACTCATTACCTTGCTTTTTTATTTCATTAAAACCCAGTATTTCCCGCTGGCACATGGCCGACCAATTTAAATACACCAATAACTTAATAGAAAGTGAAATAATACGCCTTAATTGCAACTGGCATTTTATTGATGTTTTTAAGAAAATGCTTGATAAATCCGGCAATCCAAATCCTTTATATTTTGATAACGACGGATTGCATCTAAGCAAAGAAGGTTACAAATTATGGGCGGCTATCATCAACGAAAAAATATTTAATCATTACGATAAATTAATACCAAAATAACATCAGCAGGCTATTTTCACAAACAAACCGCCATGCAAAGAGAATACCATAAATGGTTTAGTGATAATCTGAATAGAGAAATGGAACTGCTTATTTTCGGGCACGCCGGAAGAGCCGTTGTATTTTTTCCGACCCGAATGGCCAGGTTTTACGATTATGAAAACTGGGGCATTATCGATTCGCTTAAAACAATGATTGATAAAGGCGAAATTCAACTTTTCTGTGTTGATAGTATTGACGGCGAAAGTTTTTATAACCAGGATGTCTTTCCTTCAGTAAGAATAGACAGGCATCTTCAATATGAAAAGTATATTTTAAATGAAGTTTTGCCATTTATCGCCACGAAAAACCAAGGCGGCTACATTGAAACCGCAGGCTGTAGCATGGGGGCCTACCACGCAATTAATCTGGCTACTAAATATCCGTGGCTGTTTAAAAAAGCGGTTGGCATTAGCGGGCGATATGATTTGACTGATGCACCCGGGGATTTTAAAGATTTATTGAATGGTTACAGAAGCGAAACGGTTTATTTTAATATGCCTGCCCAATTCATTCCAAATATTAATCAAGAAGATTTATTAAATCATTTGCGAAAGATAGAAATTATTTTGGCCGTGGGTGAAACAGACCCTTTCCTAACCGGCAACCAATATCTGAGTAAAATAATGTGGCAAAAAGGTATTGAAAATCATTTTCACCAATGGGGAAGCAATGCACATCGGCCGCATTACTGGCGTCAAATGGCACCACTTTACATCTGAATTTTTTATTTATCAGTTCTAAACGCCTAAAATTTATTAAAATTTTACCTCATTGAGCACAGGATTGTTACTGGCATTTACCTGGTAGGTAGAGATTTTGTGCGCCTGAGAAACCTCTACAATCCTGAAACCTTTATATGCCGTACCCCAGTTACCACCAAAATGCGCATCGAAGAAATGAGGCAGCTTTTGGGTATAAAAAACTGAATCCAGACTATGATCATGTCCATGAAAGACAGCTTTAATGTTCGGATAACTGTGCAGAAGCTCCAAAGTATCCTTACACTCTACAAAAGGACTTTCAGGAACCCATAAATGAGGTGGAATGTGCAGGACAACAAATACAGTTTTCAAAGCCTTAAATTTTTCAAATTCGCGTTTTAAAAAGGCATTATCAGGACAAAGATAAGTACCTTTTAAATCAGAAGTATTTGCCAGTACGAAGCCAATACCATTTTTTTCGAAAGAGAAATTATCTTCGTAGCCGAAAACAGATTTCCAAATTTTAGTGTCCGAATGATCATGATTCCCTGGAATTGCATAATATGGAACCTTAAATTTATCGAAATAGAGACTTTTTACCTCAGGAAGAAGTTCCGGCCTGTCATGCACCAAATCGCCGTTAATGATTATAAAGTCGAGCGGCGTTCTTTCATGTGCGCTATTTAACCAGCGTACAATATTTTCGTGGTCTGCTTTATAATTGGTTCCTGGCTGCCCGTAGTGCCCGTCAGAAGCAATAGCAAATCGTATTTTAAGGTCGTTTTCTTCGGCTAAGGCTGAGTTAGAAAAACCATCAGCAAGCGCTGTAACAGGCGACAAACCCGTAACAAGCATGGAAGCAAGACTTCCTTTTATAAAAAATCTTATCTGTCATATCAAGAAAAATATTGATTGAATATACATAATTACAAACTTTATGATTTCTTAGATTTAATCGCTCTGCTTAAATCGTATTAACCTGAAAGCCGCCGTAACTTAGCATCTCGGCGGTATGCACAACTGTAAGGTTTAATTTAAGGTTTGCGATAATGGATCGTGCATGCATTAAGTTTCTGTACATATCGTTAATACCACGAATTTCGACGCCAGCACGTGTCATTTTAAATTTTTTCGGCTCGAACTTTTCAATAAAAGTCATTAAATCATCATTGTGTTGTATTTGCCCGATTATCATAGATTGGTTTTTGTTGGCACGAAGTTGTTATTCTATTCTTGGTTTATTGTTAATAAAATAAAGCCATTAGGTTAAGCTTTTCAGGCTAAGGAAAATGTTTCAATAAAAGAAAAGCACAGCTGTTGGCTGTGCTAATCGATAACTAATTTTATTTAAGTAGCTAATAATTGAAGCTGTTTTTATTCCCAACCTTTATTTTGTTTTAAGTTTGGGTTACGCTGGATATCTGCGAGAGGGATTGGATAATAATAATTCCGCTCATTCCATTTTCTTGGAATTTCCTTCATCCAGGTTAACTCGCCAGAACTGCCGTTTTTCAATAATTGAGAGTTAACCGCCGTACCAGCATTTGCCGATACATCAATATAAGTTACGCCTGCAACTGCCGGTGTTGGTCTGGAACCCTGATAGAAAGCGACGTCCAGAATTCCATCTTCGTTTAAATCCATCGGCGTAACAAGTGCAGGAACATAAAAACCATTCCATTCCTGCTCCATCAGCGGTCCGCGTTTCCATCTTAATAAATCAGAAAAGCGTAAACCTTCTAAGCTTAACTCAATGCCCCTTTCTCTTCTGATTTCGAGTAGCGAGGCATCGTTAATTCCAGGAAAATAATTTGCAACCAGGTAAGGGTCTGCTGCTGTTGGTTTTGTAGTGAGGCCACCTGTAATGCCTGCTCTTGAGCGCAGGGCACCAATTGTTAAGGCCCAGTCGGCGTCGGTTAATGTACCGAGTTCTGCTTTTGCTTCGGCAAAATTTAATAGCACTTCGGCATACCTGAACAAAGCTACCGCATTTGTATTCAATGCACCCGCATCAAAATAAGTATCATCTAAAGTCCATTTAATTGGCTGATAACCGGTAAAGGTGTAAGAAAAAACTGGTGGTGCAGGTATCTGCTGGCCACTGGTTATTCGCTTATAATCTCCCAAACGTATAGTTTGCTTTAGTCGTAAATCGCGGTTTTTAACCTCATCCTTAAACAACATGGTTTTGTATGCCGGGTCGTTTGTAAAAGGCGTGCCATCAAGTTTCAGGTAAGTATTAATAAAGGTTCTGGTAAAACTAGCTTTCGCCCCGTAAGTTCCGCTTGTCCACCACCAGTTTGCTTCGTTTAATACGCCAAGATTTAAATCAGCTACAGCTGATTGTAAAACCTCATTAGCAAGAGGGGTATTACTGGTAAAAACCTGGCGGTAAGAAACGCCTGCCCCACCTGCGGTATTTAATGAGTAACCGCCTTTTTTAATAATTTCATCAGCTGCTGATGCAGATTCATCCAACCATTTATTTGCAGTACCGGCTAGATTTAAATCGGTGTGGTATTTTCTAAAAGTGCCCTCAAAAAGGCACAACCTCGATTTGTAAGCGTAAGCAACCCATTTGGTAATTGTTGTTCTACTGGCATCGTTTGTGCTGCTAATATTTGCACAAGCGAAATTAATATCTGCAAGTACCGAGTCCATTACGAGTGCTCTGCTATCACGACCTGCACTTAAAGCCGGGTCGTCGATATCAAGGGGCTTATTAATCCATGGAACATCGCCGAAACGCTTAACTTTTTCCATATAAAAATATGCACGAAAATACCTGGCGATACCTAAATAGTTATTTCTTACAGCTGCCGAAACAGCCGGGTCTTTACAGTTTTCTATAAAGTAGTTAATGTTTCTCAGATCCCTCCAGGTCCAACCCGAACTGTTATTCGCGGCAAAACCACCCTCGCGTATAAAATCGGGTACCGCTTTTACGGCCAGGTAATCAGACATTGCATCCTGACTGGTGGAATTCTTTGGCAGGAAATCCATGCCGTAGAAAGAATTTGTATAAAGTTTAAGTCCGTTCTCAGTACCAAAAACTGCACCTTTGGTAGCTGTAGATTCTGGCTTCTGATCTAGTTTTTTACAAGCGGCAAAGCTTAAACAAGCCAGGCCAAGTCCTATATATAGTTTTTTCATTTTGATACTTTTCAATATTTTAAAATCCAATATTTACACCGAATGAATAGCTCTTCATCAAAGGATAATTATATCCATCGCCATTTGTACTGCCGGAATTTAAATCCTGATCGGAAGGGACAGCATTTTCCACGTCTATTGTATGTTTGACGATTTTGTACATAGGCGAATAGGTAAACAGGTTTTCGCCAGAGAAAAATACCTTCGCACTGCGCATACCGATGTGGTTTATCCATTTTGCTGGAAGATTATAACCCACCTGAAGATTTTTCAATCTTACATAAGCCACATTTTGTAAGTACCGTGTTTGTGCCACGCCAAGCGTACGGTTGGTATTGCTCGAAGCGGCCCTGGACATTGTTCTGGGAAAATAAGCATCAGTATTTTCTGGTGTCCACATGTTGCCTAAATGGAAAGTTGGAATGTTGTTGTAAGGCCTGTTGTACTGCCCCCAAAACATTTCCGTTTCGGTACTTGGGTACCATTGTTGCTTGCCAACACCCTGGAAGAATACTGAAAATGACCAGTTATGCCAGTCTGCACCTAAATTTACGCCATACAGATATCTTGGGGCAGAATTGCCGATAATTTTCCTGTCGCCGGATTTTCCTACTTTATTCTCGCCAACGTTGATAAATCCATCGCCATTTAAATCTTTTAACTTAATATCGCCCGGAAACCATTTTCCTGTTGGCGAAGCTCTCATTTGTGGATCTTGTTTAGCATGCGATGCAATGTCTGCATCATCAATAAAAAAACCTTCGGTTTCATAGCCCCAAATTTCTCCTAATGTTTGCCCTTCGTAATAATCACTTAGTAATTTATCGGGATTATCGTACTTATCAATTTTAGTTTTATTATCAGAAAGTGTTAACCTAACATTGTATCTAAAAGGCTTTTCTGACTGACCGATTTTATCGTTCCAGCTTACCGAAACCTCCCATCCACGCGTTGTTAAATCAGCATAATTACCTTTTGGCACATCAGCTCCAAATACCGCCGGAGGGGTTAATCCGAAGGTAAACATATCGGTAGTTTTACGGATGTAAGCATCACCAGTAAAGCTTAAACGGCCGGAAAGCATTGTTAAATCAAGTCCAAAATTACTAGTTGTAGAAGTTTCCCAGGTTAAACCATCAGGTAGTACGGCCGGGATTCTGGTCGTTTGTGGCCTCACTCCGTTTAGAATAACCCCTGATTGACTGACATTAAAAATTTCCTGAAAAGCATATGAGGCAATGTTACCATTTCCTAAAGAGCCATAAGAACCCCTTAATTTCAAATCAGAAATTAACTTATCAGAAACATCCCAGAAGGATTCTTTATTAATTCTCCAGCCTGCAGAAACAGATGGAAAGAAACCATAGCGCTGGTTTGCCGGAAATTTAGAAGAACCATCATAACGTGCATTAACCTCTAAAAGATAGCGGTCTTTATAGGCGTAATTTAATCTCGAAAAGCCCCCAAGAATTGCCCATTGCTCGTAACCGCCCCCAGTAGAAATGGATTGACCTAAGGCAAGGTTCAAATCGGTAGCATCTTCGAAAATAATTCCGTTTCGCTGTACCGCAATGCGATTATAAGTAGATTGCTCGTAGTTATAACCAGCCATTGCTTTTAGATAATGATCGGTACCGAAACGGTTTTCAAATTCAGCATAAATATTGGTTGCCAGATATTGTGTTTCACGCTGATCAAAAAGCAAATCGTTGGTGGTGGTACCTACATAAGCTGTAACGCCCCTGGTATTGCTGTAAGGCACCTGTACCCTTTTCTGTTCGATGTTATTATTCGTATTACGGAAAGTAAAATCGGCATTAACCCTAAATTTATTATTGAAAAAATTTGTTCTAAGGCTGGTAATATTTCTGAAAACCTGGCGACGTGTATCAATACCATTCTTTCCATAAATGAAATCTCCAACAGTATAAGCAGCAGCAAAAGTTAAGGAACCATCAGGATTGAAAATTGGCATTGTTGGCTTGCCTTCGTCCGCAATATTTCTCCAGATGCCACCACCCTCTCCAACATTTATTGGGTTGTGGTAATTCATAACCGAGTAATCGGCATTATTTTCAATACTTAACCACGGGAACACCTGGATAGAACCGCGTGCACGAATGTTTTTCATATCGTAATCATCGCTATTGTATTTGAAAAGCCCATCTTGATTTAAGTATCTACCCGACACCAAAAAAGAAGCCTTATCGCTACCACCACTCACAGAAAGATTATTTTCGGTAGCAGCAGTATTTTTCTTATACAATTCTGAATAATAATCGGTGCTTCCATAGTAAGTATATTCGCCTGTGGTGGGGTTAACTTCTATCTGGTTATAGGGTTGCCCGGATTCTGCACGTCTTTTAAATTCGTCGAGATAGGCTTGAGAAAATTTTTGTGTTTTGTTAGCATTTTGAGGAAATGCCCCATCACCATTTACAAATGCCTCTGAAAACATTTTTGCCCATGTGTAACCATCGGTAACAAAATCTGGTACCTGCAATGGACTTTTTATGGCATAATTAGATGAGTATGAAATATTGGTTCTACCCTTCTCGGCTTTTTTAGTTGTTATTAAAACTACACCGAATACACCTCTTGCACCATAAATTGCAGCAGATGCGGCATCTTTTAATATGGTAACACTTTCTACGTCGTTGGGGTTTAAAAGCGATGGGTCGCCTTCGAAACCATCAATTAATATTAGTGCACTTCCACCCTGACCGATAGAAGTTGTACCACGAATATTGTAGCTCGGCGATTGCGTTGGCTTACCATCCATCATTTTAAGGTTAAGATTAGGAAGTAAGCCCTGAAGTCCTTGTGTTAAATTTGTAATTGGCCTGTTTTCGAGACTTTTTGACGTAATCTGGTCTACAGACCCTGTAGCGTTTTCTCTTTTTTGAGTACCAAACCCTACAACAAGAACCTCATTCAAACTTCCGGTTTCGCCTTTTAGTGTAACATTTAAGGTTGTATGCTCTGACTCTTTGACCACGATTTTACCCAGAAGAACTGTTGTATAAGAAATAAAGCTGACCTGAACATTGTAAATTCCTGCAGGAACATCTACTTTAAATGTTCCATCCGGATTGCTTTGAACAATCTTATTTAGTTCCTTAACAACTATACTTGCACCAGGTAGCGGCTCGCCCTTTTCATCGACGACTTTACCGCTGATTGTTCCTGATTGCTGATTTTTCTTGGCTGAAGGCGGATCTTGTAAATTCACCGCAGCCATAGATGGTACGCTAAGCCCACCCGTCAGAATTGTGGCTACGAAACTATATAGCACAATCCGCTGCATTCGCAGTAGAGGTTTTTTCATTAGTTAATGTAAATTAGTTATCGGCAGTAAACCGTTTTAGTTAATTTCCTTGGTTCCTTAGAATGGGTGCAAAGCTATCGCCCTCATGTGAACATAATATTAACTTACTTTAACTTCTGAATACAGGAAAACCAATCAGAAAAATTACTTTAACGTAATTAAAGACTCATGCTAGAATCGATGAAAAAATCTTTTCCAAGGGCCTAATTCGCCCTAAAATAATATTGTTTCAGGTGGATTGATTTCATATTGGTACTGCCCACAGCCAACACAACATCTGCTTCAACCAGCCACTTTTCAGGCAATCCAGCTACTTGGGGTATTTTTTTTCCGGTTATTTTGCCATCAACAGGCGCTGCTGATACTGCATAACAAGTGCTGCAGTTGTTTCGGTATTTGACTCTTCCTTCCGTAAAATCTACTTTTGTTAGCTCGAAACGGTCGCCGAGCATCGGCGCCATGAAATAAAGTGAAAAAAATTCTTGTCCAATGCCTGTATTCGCCCAAAATACCCGATACTGACCTGTAGTTAGCGTTAAATAATAGCCATCCATCCCTGCATTATCTGCATAAAGATAGGTGCAGTAGGTATCTTTAAGGCATTCTGTGAGGTTATCTTCCGTAAGCATATCTGCTGATTCGGTTTTGTTTTTTTTACAGGAATTCAGCAAAATAATTAAAAGCAATGCCAAAATTTTGATAGCGTTTTTCATAATAAAATTTTACATGAACACGCTTTAAAGACGATTACCGCTACAGGTTGAGTATTAAGTTTTTGTTAAGTTTAGTACCCTGAAAAAATTCATCTATTAGCCAAACTAGGATAGTCCACAGTATTCATCAAAATCCATCCAGATTAGGCAAATCTTTTATGAAGCCATTTCCGAAGCGGTTTGTCGTACCAATTTAACGCCGCGTAAGCCAAAAGAATCGAGCTTAATAAAATAAATAGTGCATTTGGCCAGGCATTTTCCAGCGAAATACCTTTATGAGCGCTAATCCATGCTACGTAAAAATAAACCAGCGGATAATGAACCAAATATAGCGGATAAGATATATCACCCAAAAATTTGCATAGCTGCTGCTCTTTAGCGTTGATAATTACACCACTTGCGCCAAGGTAAACAATAAGCGGGAAAACAATTATAATACATACAGATTCGTAAATACCATTCATCCAAAGGTTTTGAGCACCACCAATTCGGGGCATATAAAGAACAATTGCAATTAACACACTACACCACAGAAATGCATTTTTTATTCTTTTCGGCCGGCTTACTCGAGAAAGCAGCAATCCCGCAAAAAACGGAAACATTGTCCGGGTTAATCCAATTCTTACCTGCTCTGCATTGAGCGTCCATCCTCCACTTAAATCACCATTGGTAATAGCCAGTTGGGCCAATGCAATGGCAGAAAGAATAACCAAGATAGTTAATGCAGTTTTAGTAAATTTTCTAATCCAAATGGCGTACAAAATATTTGCGATGTATTCGAAAAATAACGACCAGCCCACGCTATTTAGCGGATGCATTTCTTGCCATCCGCGTATATCAAGCGAAAGTGGAACCGGCACAATGGTATAACCGATTAGCATAACCAACAGCATTTTCCAGGCAGGTATTGTATGAATAAGCGGCCATATTGTAGAATCTGTAAAGTAGAATCCGATAGCGCCAAGTGTCATCCCTAAAACTACCATTGGCTGAAGGCGAATGATACGACGCTTAAAGAAATTGCCAATCGTCATTCTATTCCAACGGTCGTCATAAGCGTAACCCATAACAAAACCCGAAAGCAAAAAGAAAAAATCTACCGCAAGGTAGCCATGATTAACCAAAATATCGAGGTGACCGGTACCCAGCGGCTCAGTTAAGTGGAAAGTTACAACAATTATGGCTGCAACGCCTCGAAGGCCGTCTAATATTGGATAATGTGGCTTTGTATTCAGGTTGCTATTTTGCGCAGTTTTCATTTAAGGGAATGTAAAAATTGCAATTTGTGAAAAATTGTTAACATTCGCTTTCGGCTGAACGACTTTTAGCGCCCAATGTTTAATTAACTACTGTATTGCTCATCACTTACGGGTTCCATCCAGTTTACCATGCCTTTATCTGTGTTGATGTTTATTGCAGTATGAACCATCGGCTCATCAGGCGATGCACCATGCCAGTGTTTTATACCTGGAAGAACGTTTATGACCTCGCCTGCAGCAAATTGCTGAACAGGTTTTCCTTCTTGCTGATAGTAGCAAATCCCTTCTTTAATAATCAATATCTGATTAGAAGGATGGGTGTGCCAGTTATTGCGACAGCCTTTCTCAAAGGCCACATCACTAATGTTACAATTGGTAATTTCATCTGCAGCGACCAATGTTTTTAAAAAAGCTTTTCCCGAAAAATAGGCTGCAGGCACTGCTTTAAAACCTTTATTTTTTAAATCTTCCATTATATTTTAAATTTGTTATTTCTTTATAATATATTGATTTTCAACAATATAAAAACAGAAAGCTACAGCATATTAATTTTCTTCAACCAGGCTTCCACATCGCTTTCAGCCTGTTTACGTTTTTCATTTTTAATTACAAGTAACTCCCCGTCACGTTCTATTCCGCCTTTCATCGTAAAACCATCCAGTATTTTACTTTCTTTACAAAGTTCTCTAACAGTATCAAACGTACTTCCTATTCCATATCCTGCGTTTGTGTTGAATGGAATGATTGTTTTTCCTTTCAAATCATATTGCCGCAGAAAACTTTTCACAGGCGGCGGTAAAGCCATTCCCCAGGTTGGAAAGCCTACAAAAACCACATCATACTGCCCAATGTTATCAATTTTCGTTTTCAAAAGTGGCAAAAAACCCGATTCATTCTCTCTTGAAACTTGCGCCACTATAGCTTTATAATCCTGTGGATAAGGTTTCTCAAGTTCAATTACAACCAAATCTCCTCCAACCTTACTATGAATAATCTCCGCAATTGCTTTGGTATTATTTGTTCTGGAAAGATAAACAATAAGTATTTTTTGTTTTGCAGGCATTTTTACATTTAAAGATGGCTCTTCTGCGTTTGAGCACGATGATAGAAAGCCCAGTAACAGGATGGCGATTAAAGTTATATTTGACTTTTTTTTCATGAAGCTTGTTTATTAAATAATGTTTATTCCCCTGAAAACTGTTTCCGTTGTTCTCTACTTACCGACTCTGCTCTGTAAGTTTTGAGGATATCTTTCCCCGTGTATGGTAATTTTCGACGCAGCCGACGCTATTTTTTCCACATCGGCTTTAGTTAGTTTAACTGATGCACCTCCAACATTTTCCTGTAAGCGATGAAGTTTCGTTGTACCAGGAATCGGTGCGATAAATGGTTTTTGGGCAAGCAACCAGGCTAAGGCAATTTGAGCTGGGGTGGCATCTTTTTCAGCGGCTATATTCTTCAGTAAATCAACCAAAGTTTGATTTGCTTTTCTGTTTTCTTCCGTAAAGCGTGGTACAATGTTTCTGAAGTCATCTTTATCAAAAGTTGTAGTTTCCGTTATCGAACCGGTCAAAAATCCCTTCCCTAATGGACTGAAAGGCACAAATCCAATTCCTAATTCTTCCAGTAGCGGCAAAATAACTTGTTCAGGCTCACGAAAAAATAAAGAATATTCACTTTGTAATGCAGTAACAGGCTGAACAGCATGGGCCTTGCGAATACTTTCAACGCCTGCTTCTGAGAGGCCAAAATGCTTCACCTTACCTTCAGCAATTAAATCTTTTACCGTTCCGGCAACTTCTTCAATGGGTACATTTGGATCAACCCTGTGCTGGTACAAAAGGTCTAGATAATCGGTCTGTAGATATTTCAAAGAATTTTCAACCACTTTACGAATTCTCGCTGGGCTGCTGTCCAATCCTTTGGTCGCATCGCCATCCTGAAAACCAAATTTGGTAGCCAGTACAACCTCATTTCTAAAGGATTTAACTGCTTTTCCTAACAAGATTTCGTTTCCACCCTGGCTATATGCTTCTGCTGTATCAAAAAAAGTTACGCCTAAATCGTATGCATTCCTTATTAATTCTATCGCCGCTTTCTCTTCAGTTGCTGGTCCGTAGCCAAAAGTTAAGCCCATACAACCTAAACCCAATGCGGAAACTTCTAATCCGCTATTTCCTAATAGTCTCTTTTCCATTATTATAAATCTTTGATTCTTTAAATTATTATACAAATATCTGATGAGTGAAGAATTCTTTTATTATACCAATTACTGCAATACATACCATTTTTACGGATTACTTTAAGTGTATGTTTTGTAAACGGGTGTTAAAAAGTAGTTGCTATCGAATTTAGAATAATCCAATTTTCACCTTGTTTTTTAAAAAACATTGTTTGTTGCAAATGCCAGGTATTTCGGGTTCCCCAGATTCTTGCATCTAATAAATTTTGCCCAACAAAAGTTGCTTTGTTACCATTTACCATCACCGAAGTTTTTAGCTCCTGACATGAATAATATTTCATGAGTTCCGTTTCAATTTCAGCCAGCCATTCTTCTTTCGATTGCACATAACCTGTAATGTGCGTTAGGGTAAACAGCGGATCTAAAATTTTATCTATGACTTGAATGTTCTTTGAAATCATTGCCGCCGTGAGCTGTCGTGTTAGTTCTACAACTTGAAATTTCTGTTCGTTTGCAAAGTCCATTAAATTATTATTCAAATGCCAAAGTTCGTTGGAGGAAGTATAAAAGTTGGTATATGGATTACGGCAACATATACCATTATTACTGATATGGCCTATTAAACGATAGCATATTGTTTTGAATACTTATTTTTGTATATATAAAACAGTGAGTAGATTATGGATACAATTGTGAGAATAGAAAGTATTGATCAATATAACAAAATACGTGGCGTTGAAACCTTACATCCGCTGGTTTCGGTAATTGACTTGGCTAAAGCTAAAGCCATGCCGGCACAAACCTTTAATTTTGGATTGTACGCCATTTACCTAAAGGAGCTGGAATGTGGCGAATTGAAATACGGACGCAACAGTTATGATTATCAGGAAGGCACACTTGTATTCATTGGCCCGGGTCAGGTTCTTGGTGTTCAGCCAAAAGTTAAAACATTCGAACCTAAAGGATGGGCATTATTATTCGATCCGGAATTGATTAAGGGTACAACTTTAGGCAAACACATCCAGCATTATTCTTTTTTTTCTTATGATGTAAATGAAGCTTTGCATCTTTCAGAAAAAGAAAGACAATTGGTTTTAGATTGTTTAGCCAAAATTCAGTACGAGCTTTCGCAAGCTATCGATAAACACAGCAAAACGCTTATCGTTACCAATATTGAGTTATTTTTAAACTACTGCGTTCGGTTTTACGATCGCCAGTTTATCACTCGCGAAACAGCACATCATGGAATAATCGAAAGATTTGAAGCCCTTATTAATGAATACCTTGCTTCGGATAAACCACAATTACTCGGTTTGCCAACTGTGGGTTATTGTGCAGATAGGTTAAATTTATCGGCAAATTATTTTGGCGATTTAATTAAGAAAGATACCGGCAAATCTGCACAGGAATATATACAGCTAAAATTAATGGATATTGCTAAAGAGAAAATGTTCGATAACAGCAAAACAGTGAGTGAAATTGCATACGAACTTGGCTTTAAATATCCGCAACATTTTAGCCGTTCTTTTAAACAACATGTTGGTTACTCGCCAAATAAGTACAGGTTAATTCACTAAACTTTTCCAAAAAACCTTAATAAAAATTATTGATAGTAATATTTTATTTACTTTTTGGGTGCTTGTTTTGCTGCCAGATGGATGGCATCCCTAATGCGTAAATAAGTGCCGCACCTACAAATATTTCCTGCCATAGCATCGCTTATATCCTGATCTGTTGGTTCTTTCTTCTCTTTTAAAAGAACTGCGGCAGACATAATCTGACCAGCCTGACAGTATCCGCATTGAGAAACATCGAGTTCGAGCCAGGCTTTTTGTAACGGGTGATCATTTTGCGCTGAAAGTCCTTCTATTGTAACAACTTTTTTCCCCTGTGCAAAACTTGCCTTTGTAACGCAAGAACGCATTGCCTGCCCATTAACATGTACCGTACATGCACCACATTGGGCTACCCCACAACCGTATTTCGTCCCGACAAGTCCAATCACATCCCTCAGCACCCAAAGTAAGGGCATATCTGGATCAGCATCTACATTATAAATTTTCTTATTAATATTTAATGTAATCATAATTTAATAGTTGAGTATTCTGACTAAAAATTAAACGGCCTGTTTTTTAATGGCTTCTAAAGTAAATGGCTGCTGATAGTGACGCTGTCCTGAAGCTTTATACAAAGCATTTGCAACCGCACCGAATACCGGCGGGAAAGGTGGTTCACCCAGTCCTGTTGGGTCTAAATCATTTTTAATAAAGTGAACTTCAACTTTTTTAGGTGCTTCATGCATTCGGATAATACGATATTTATGGAAGTTATTTTGTTCTACAACGCCATCCTTATGTGTCAAACCGCCATAAAGTGCATTTCCAATACCATCTACAACTGCTCCCTGAACCATATTTGAGGCAGCATCTGGATTAATTACGATTCCGCAGTCAATGGCACTAAAAACCCGTTCAACATAAGGTTCTCCGTCTTTCAAAATCATATCAACTACATGTGCCGCATAAGAATTGTGGCAAAAATAAGCCGCCACTCCACGACTAAATTTTTTATCTGAAGCACCGGCCCAGCCAGACTTTTCTTTAACTAAATTTAATACACCGGCATACCTATCGGCATCATATTCATTGTTTTTCCCAACTGGTTTTACCTTTGCTTTTCTAAGCAATTCCAGCCTAAAATCAATCGGGTCTTTGCCCATCGCTTCAGCCAATTCATCAAGAAAAGATTGCTCTGCTGCGGCATTAAAGTTAGACCTTGGTGCCCTGAATGCTCCTATTGTAATATTCGAAGGAATTTGCCATCCTTCAGCAAGGTAATTATCGATGGCTCCGGCGGGAAAGCGATTTGGGTGAATGGCATGTTCAGGTATCCCTCCTCCTTTAACATGGAAGGCGATCAGATTTTTATTTTCATCTAATGCAGCACGATAAGTTGCCGTATACATTGGGCGATAAATACCATAAGTAGTATCATCCTCTCGTGAATAGACTAATTTTATCGGAGCTTTCGCTCTTTTCGAAATAAGCCCTGCCTCCACAAGATAATGGCCGTAAGCCCTTCGTCCGAAACCGCCGCCCATGCGTGTCATTTGAATTTCTATCTTATCAGGCGGAAGCTTTAAAATCTTTGCAAGTGTGGGCTCAGTCCAGCCGGGAGCTTGCAAGGGGCCAACAAAGAGCGCTTTTTCATCTGTTACGTGTGCGAAAAAATTCATGGGTTCCATACAATTATGAGCCAAAAAAGGCGCTGTATAAGTCCTTTCGATAATTTTTGCCGCATTTTTGAATGCCGCATCAGGGTCACCATCTTTTCTTAGCTGCTGAGCGGGTTTTTGGGCATACTCAAGCATTTTTTTATATTGCGCATCCGTGTTCTCTAATTCGCCCGGAACAATAACCTCTCTGTTTTCGCCTCTACCGGCCATTGTATCTTTAACATCTCCTGCAGATGCCCATTCTACAACAAGTTTTTTTCTTGCGTTCATTACATCCCAGGTTGTTTTGCCTACAACCACTAATAAATCGTTGAATGTCCGGGTATCAAAACCGCCCTGTGCAAAGCCATCCTCGTACAACTTTAGGGTAAAAACATCTTTTATGCCGGGCATCTTCAGGCTTTGAGAGGCATCAAATGATTTTAATTTCATACCGAAACCCGGTGGATGATGAATCATGGCAATCAGCATTCCTTCATGTTTATAGTCTAAGCCAAATAATGGTTTACCACTTACAATCTTGGTGCCTTCAACATTTTTTTGAGAGGTTCTAATAACATTAAAGTCTTTAACACTTTTTAGTTTAAGTTCTTTAGGAACAGGAATACCTACAGCCAATGATGCAAAATCGCCGTATTTGCCGTTCCTTTTGCTTTTTTCATGATAAAGTATGCCTGTTTTTGTGGTTATCTCCTCCACAGGAACACTCCAGCTTTTTGCTGCAGCTTCTATTAACATCCTTCGTGCCGCTGCACCTGCCTCACGTAGCGGTTTCCAATACATACGAACGGAATTACTACCACCTGTAAATTGCGGCCCCAACTTCACACTATCGTGCGGCCCCATTTCTACAACCACTTTCTTCCAGTCTACATCCAATTCCTCGGCAATTATCATCGGAAGAGATGTCATCACATTTTGGCCGAACTCAGGATTCGGATTAAAAATCTTGATGATATTATCTTTGGTAATTTTGATATATCCGTTTATTTCAGTCCATTGGTCGAGTGCCTTAAGGCCATCACTTTTATCTTCAAGTGCCAGCTTCGCCACACCGCTAAAATGAATCATTAAACCACCTCCCAATAATGCAGAGGTTTTTAAAAAGGCACGCCTGTTTTGGGTATTCTTTTCCATCCTAGATTTTGGTTATTAAACGCTAATTATTTAAAAATAAACAACATACACTAAAATAAGAATAATAATTCTATTCTTGCTGCTGTGAAACTTTAGTTTTTCGCTGGTTCATTGGCGCCTTTTAGTTTCACCGGCCTCGAAAGTTTAGAAAAAGTAAGCGAGCCCATTTTCCATTTACCCTCCTCTTTTATATAAACTTCTGTTACCATAAATGGGTTGACAACTTCGTTTTGGCCAACAACAGCCACTAAATCTATTTCGTTAAGAAGTATTGCCGTATTTCCGAAAATATTTACAGAGGCTGAATAGATTTCGGCTTTTTTATACCAAATCATGCCGCTTTTAATAACATCAAGTTCGCGGGTTTTCCCCCAGCTTCCGCCCATATGAACAAAAACTGCTTTGTCTTCAAAAAAATCTTTTAAAGTATCTACTTTTTTCTCCGCCATCCAGTTCCATTTTGCTTTCGAAAGGTCTAAAATTTCCTGCTCAGCCTTAGCTGGCGGTACTGCCTGATTACTTGCCGTTTGCGCAGTTACCATTTTTGCAGATAAGATCAACAAGATTAATCCAAGTTTTAATTTTTTCATGTTCTCCGGTTATATAAAATCATTAGCTGAAGCAATTATGCTTTATTGCATATTTTCTCAGTTATAAAGTTAAATTCAGTAAAACAATGAAAAGTATACAGATTCCTGATTATTCTACCAAAATCACGGATGCATGGAAATTAGATCTATTGAATAATGCTGGAAATTATTGGTTGGTTAATTTAAACTCCAGCGCATTGTCGTCTCCGAGTTCATTTTCTTGGTGACTTACAATGATGATAGTCGTTTTCTGTTCAACAAAAAGATGCTTTAACTGAGTTATAAATCGTTTTTTAAGTTCAGTATCCAGCGCTGCGAAAGGCTCATCCAATAAAAGTAATTTCGGCCTGGTAGATAATGCCCGGAGCATGGCCAGGCGTTGTTGCTGCCCGCCTGAAAGTTGCTTCGGAAGTCTGTTTTCGAAATGCGTCATTTCACCCAGTTCAAGTAAATCATCAACATATTTCAAGTCGCTTGTTCCGTATTTAAGATGTTCTTTGACCGTTAAATTCGGGAAAAGCGCATAATCCTGAAAAACGAATCCTATTTGACGCTCCTGCACTTTTTTTGAAATCTTCTTTTCTTTATCAAACCAAACATCACTATTAACCAAAATGGTTCCCAAATCCGGTTGAATAAATCCAGCAAGGATTTTAAGCAAAGTAGTTTTTCCAATACCCGAAGGACCGGTTATCTGTGTTGTAGAATTTAACTGCAAAGTCGTATTTACTTTAAAATCAAAGTTCCCGATTTTCTTTACAACATCGATTTTTATCATTCAAAGGGATTTTTTACCGCATTTCTGTTTAATACAAAAACACCTATTACAATAATAAAAGTTATGGCGAACAAAATCAGTGCATAAGAATTTGCAGAACCATAATCCATGGTTTCCACAGCATCGTAAATTGCTATGGAAGCAACTTTGGTTTCGCCCGGAATGTTTCCTCCAATCATTAAAACTACACCGAATTCTCCCAGCGTATGCGCAAATGTGAGCACCGAAGCTGTAAAAATAGATGGTTTTATATTGGGCAAAAGAATATAAAAGAAAGTCTGGATTTTTGATTTACCCATTACGTAAGATGCATCAGACAGAGATTTGGGTAAATGAGAAAAAGCAGCCTTAATGGGGCTAATCATAAATGGAAGACTATAAATAATCGATGCCATTACAAGGCCTTTGAAAGAAAAAACCAGTTGCAAATCGAAATTTCGATGTAACCAAATACCCAACCCATTTTTTGGACTAAAGGCGAGCAATAAATAAAAGCCAAGTACCGATGGAGGTAAAACAAGCGGCATTGTAATAAACCCTTCGATAATTAACTTGAAGATATTTTGCTTACGCGAAAGCCAATAGGCCACAGGAATGCCAATAAAAAGCAGAAAAACTGTTGTAATGATGGCGAGTCTGATGCTCAGCCAAATTGGCTCCATATCCATTTACGTACTACTTTTATTTTGGGAGATGATAACCATTGCCTGATATAATCCTTTTTGCTGCCGCCGAAGAAAGGTAATCGTAAAATTTTTGGGCATTGCTGTTCCCTGATTTTTTTGCCTGAGAAAGCAATATAACGGCCTGTTCTATTTTACTATAACTACTTTCATCAACCCTTGCCCACTTCAATTCTGATTTATCTACGTTTTCATATAAAAAGGATTCGGTTGTGAAACCAATATTTACCACACCAGTTTGCAAGTAAGTGTTAATCTGCGAAATACTTTCTCCGAAAACCAACTTATTTTTAACCTTAGCATCAAGCTTGTAAAATTGCAGACTTTCTGATGCCGCCCTTCCGTAAGGTGCAGTTTTAGGGTTTGCAATAGCGATTTTCTTTACGTCTTCACTCTTCAACATAGCTGGCCAATTCTTGAAATCGCCTTTCGCAGAACCACAGATAATTAAACTCCCGAGGGCATAAATTTTAGGCTTCGCCAGGCCAAAGCCTTCCTTAAAAAGCTTTTCGGGAAACGCAGCATCTGCTGAAAGGAAAACCTCGAAAGGTGCTCCATTCATAATCTGTGCAGTAAGTTTACCCGAAGCCCCGATTATTGCTTCGGTTTCAATACCAGTTCGTTTTTTAAAATCAGCCTGCAATTTCTTAATTACACCCTGGGCATTGGCCGCCACTGCAATCCGCAACTTTTGGGCAGCCGAATTAAGACTCGCAGCCATTAAAATCACTAAAAAAATACTGAAGCAAAAAGATTTTGTACGAATCATAAGCCTTAAAAATAATGATTTTCTACTTTGCAAAACCTACCCTGATACTATTTACTTGCTTAATACATCTTGCAGGCCTTTTATCCGTTTGCACAATAATCCTGAAAGGCCCGTCTGCAGGTGCAAGCGGCGCATTATCAACCATATCGGCAAGAATAATTTTGTTGTCAGAGAATTCAGCATCTAGCTCAGCCAGCGAAAAAATAACCTGGTAGCCATCGCTGGCTTCAACAATAACATATTTAGTCAGGTTTTCCCCTCTCAGTTCTTTCCCGGTGTTAGCGCCGGAATTACCTAATAATGCTGACAATAAAACACCTGAATATTGATGTTCTTTATTGTCTCTATCTTTTCGGCTGATATTTATCCTGGGCATTTTTTGCAAATCTGCCACGCCAATTGAAAGTGGCTTTGCAACTTCTCCGCTAATCTTAACCATTGCTGCCTCTTTTTGCTGCGCATTGAGAAAGGATGAAGTGCCTATTGTAAAGAACAGGAAAAGTAAGGCTGAAGAAATATGGCTTTTCATATTATTTTTTTAGGAATGGATTTGAAAATTCAGGATTCTTAATAAACGTAGAATCCGTTAAAGTGTTTAGGAAAGCGACGAGGTCTTTTTTCTCTCCAGATGATAGTTTCAACGATAAAGAACCTTTTACATTTGATTCGTTCTGCAAAAAAGCACTTAAAGAATTTGAGTTTTTAATGTGTTCGCTGTAATGCTCAACAACTTCATCCAGCGATGCGAATCTTCCATCGTGCATATAAGGGGCAGTCAGGGCAATGTTGCGTAAGGTTGGCACTTTGAATCTTCCATTATCTCCCGGAAGATTCGTAATCATTTCAATCCCCGTATCTTTATAAATACTATCCAACCCATTGTTATGAAACAGTTCGAGATAGTTTTTTGGTCCGCCGTGGCAGTGCGCACAATTGGCGCCCCGTATCAATTTATCGGGATTTGGAGCCGTGTTAAAAAGCAGCATTCCACGCATTTCACTTGCAGATAACTTAACCGAATTACTTAAATAACGGTCGTAACGCGAATCAGCAGAGATTAATGTTCTTTCGAACTGCGCAAGGGCTTTTACTATGCCATCGCCCGTAACCTGCTCATCGCCAAACACTTCTTTAAAAAGCTTTGGATAGTAACTAGTTGATTGAAGTTTTTTAACAGATACCGCCAGCGACTGACCCATTTCGTGTGGGTTTGTCATCGGGAAACTCGCCTGCTCTTCGAGCGAAGCTGAACGGGCATCCCAAAAGAATTTTCGATTCCACAGCAGATTTACCAGGGCCATTGTATTTCGGCTGGTATTGTTGTTATCTACGCCCACACTAAATTTCATCCCATCAGTAAAAGCCCTGGATTGTATGTGGCAGCTGCCGCAAGAAAGGGAATTATTAGCTGATAAACGGGTTTCGTAAAAAAGCCTGCGACCCAGATATACGCCTTGCTTAGTGGTTACATTATCATCAGAAACATTAATTCGATTACCAAAATACGATGGATAATTAAAAATATACACCCCTTTTTGGAATTCATCAACCTCAGTTTTTAATGAAGATAGCATGAAAAGTAAGGAAAATAGCAAAGGGAATCCGGCTATAACAAACCAGGTTCTTTTACTAAGTTTCATTTTCCAGCCTTTCATTAACAATATTTTGCTGATAAAATTAAAGTTTTAGGATGAGAATGGAAATCAAGTTGCATTCTTTTAATAGTTAAAAATCAAGTTGGCAATAAAATTCCTCCCTTGTTCAGGAAAGCCTTCAACCAATGTGTAATTTCTATCAAAGATATTATTGATGCCACCTTCAACAGAAAAGCCCTTTGGCAACTTCAGGTTTGCTTTCGCGTTAGTCAGATAAAAAGCTTTCGATACTGCTCCATAGCTGGTACTATATCTTTTTGAATTATATTCCTCCGATACTAAAATATATAATTTAGAAACCGGTGTATATTGTATAGATGCGAATACCTTATGGTTTGGTACATCTGTAAAGTAAATTTGTGGTGCAGAAAGATTATTCCTTTTGATGTAAGTATAATTTACATCAGCACGCAACTGCGATAAAAGAGAATAACCGAGGGCAAGCTCTGCGCCATAATATTCTGCCCTACCTACATTCTGAATCTGCGATTGATTAACGTTCGTTACAGGATCTCTGCGTACATTGTTCACAGTTTGAATGCTATTATTTATCTTACTGTAAAAGCCTGACGCATCTACTGAAAGTTTATCAAAAACCAAGGAATGATAGCTCAAGTCATAGTTAAGTGCGTTTTCTGCTTTTAGGTCAGGATTTGGAATAGCTGTACCAAAACGATAGGAATACCTGTCTTTAATGGTTGCAAAGCGTGTTTTCCGAGCAAGCGAGAATGATAATGTGTTGTCTTTGGTGAAATCATATTGAATCAGGCCCTGCATATTCCATGCATCATTAGCATTAGCTGGAATTTCAGAAATGATGTTATTTGTAAACTGCTGTGCTTGTGTACTTCTGCGGTTATTATAGGCAAGGCCGGCATTTATTTTCAACGATGAAGTGATGTGATAAGTATCCTCAAAACCAACGTAAAAATTGTTATCGGCGCTTCGCCTAACTGGCTCACCCAAATTATTTTCTTTGTGCACATCCTGCTTAAACTGACCAACTATACTAAAACTATTATTAGCGATAGCTGTATTTTCAAATATGATGCTGTTGCCCAGGGTATAATCATCGTAATTACTTGTAAAAGCATAACCTCTTGTCATAGTTGAATAACCTGCATTATCATAGCTATTAAGCTGATTTACGAATTTATCGTAATACCACCTGGTTTTTATGGTGTTGGTTTCGTTTAGCTTATTGTTACTAAGTAAGTAAACCCCTTGTGTATCCCACTTCGGCCATTGCCAGTATCTGGGATTTCTTAAAAGTGAATTCTGACTATCATCACCGGTGTAAACAGGCGTTCCTTTTTTACCATGATGGTAATTATAACCAATAGCATACTCCTGCGAAGTGCTTGGTGTAAAACCAAGCTTTCCGCTTAAATCAATATCGCTGTGATATGAATTATCTCTGTGTACACCATCTTCAGTCGCCACAGGGTTAAAATCTTTCGACATTGGAAAAAAATCTCTTTTAAGCTGTGATGCAGATATTTGATAGTAGAATTTTCCGAGGTTTCCGCCAATATTAGTATTTATGCGATAGCCTCCGCTAAGGTAGCCGGCAGCTGCATTCAGTTCGAAGGCTTTTAGCGGCTTTCGGCTAATCAGGTTAATTGCACCACCCTCTGCATTTGGTCCGTAAATAATTGATGAAAACCCCTTTGCAACGACAATCTCTGATAGGTTGAAAGTATTGTATCTGGCTAAATCCACGTAACCATCATACGGAACATAAAGCGGCACACCATCTAAATAAACTGGAACCTGCCTTAAATCAAATCCTCTTACATTAACCGCCGATTCATTTCTCGGCCCAACTGCAGTTAAAGTAACGCCGGGAAGCAGATTTAGTGCATGAGAAACGTCGTATTTATTGTAAAGATTTAGTTGGGCGGAATTAAGCCTGCCTGAACGAAGGCTATCTTTTATTCCCATAATTTTTACCTCGCCAAGTTGAAAGGAACGTTTCGAAGTATCAGTTAATTGCGCAAACGAAGTATCAGCACATAAAAACAGGATGCATAAAGCAATCCAGAAGTTGACATTTTTAAACATTTAAAATGGGAATGATTAGTGCTGCAAAATATAGAAGCAGGTATTGATATTATTATTAATTTAATTTTCTGTATTCGTTTGGTGAAAACCCCACCCGCTGCTTAAATACTCGACTAAAATGTTGAGGATATTTGAAACCAAGCTCATAAGCAATTTCATTAACGGTTTTCTCCGAATCAAAAATCTTCTCTTTAGCGAGGCTTATAGTTTTAAACTGTATCACTTCTAAAGCAGATTTACCCGTTTCTTTTTTGATAAGGTCGCCGAAATAGTTTGACGAAAGATTGAGTTGTTCGGCACAATAATTTACGTTTGGTAATCCGAGTAATTGCGGCTTATCACTTTTAAAGTAGTCGTTAAGTAACGCTTCAAAGCGAGCTACAATTCCTTTATTTACATTATCTCTGGTGATGAACTGCCTATCGTAAAATCGGGTACAGTAATCTAAAAGTAGCTCTATATTAGCTGTTATAAGCTTTTTACTGTGTTTATCAATATTTTGGCGAAGTTCATAGTCAATTTTTGTAAGGCAATCAAGAATAATTTCCCGTTCCTGAACAGCGAGATGAAGTGCCTCGTGAACCTGATAAGAGAAGAAAGAATATTCATTCATCTGGCGTCCTAATCGGGTTCCATGAATCAAATCAGGGTGAAATACCAGTGCCATGCCTTGCGGCTGATAAATATTATCAGGATTGTTTTCGCCAATAACTTGATTGGGGGCTAAAAATATTAGGGTACCCTCTTCATAATCGTAATAATCAAGACCATATCTTAGGTCGCCACACTTGATCTGGTTAAAAAAAACAGTATAAAAACCGTAACACATCCTTCTGGCCGCTCTGGGTGCAGCTTTAGACAAGTCTACAATGCTAACCAAAGGATGAAGCGTTTCATGATTATTAAAATCATTATAACCAGCTATTGTTTCAAATTTTAATATGGAATCCATTTTATCTGTTTTCTGAGTTACAAACTTAAGCTCTGAACGGAGAAGCAAAAATACATCGAGCCCAATCTGTAATTTTGGTATGAGTTTCAGTAATTGGGTTTAGCGCATAAATTAATTACTTCCATTTACCAAGCTTAAACTTTACTTATGATTACTGGCTGATACAACTTTATTTAGAACAGCTTTGCCTGCAACTGCCTCTTTTTTACCTACAAGTTTTTCAACCACAGAAAGCATTTCTTCCAGTTGCCCAACTTTTAATCCGTTTGTTAAACTTAGCGAAAAGTGCCCTTGCAACTGGCTTTCTACTCCACCAAGCGCTGTTAGAGCCGAAACAGTTACCAGTTCACGATCCTGATAACTCAACACACCCCTGTTAAAAATATCGGCAAATAAATGTTCCTTTAAAAAAACTTCTATAGCAGGCACATACATTGCATAGCCCGCTTTTCCGGTTTCGGGTTTACCTGATAGTTTCTCAAGGTTCCTTTTTCCCAGCTCATATCGGTTAACCGCCGTATCCATAGCCAGTGGTTCTGCACCAGCCACATCAATTATCCCTTGCGCTATTCGTTTCTCAGTTACTTTTTTAAGACTATTTATGGCATTCAGGCTTCGGGGAAAGCCGGCATAGGCAGCCAGTTGGATTAAAACTTCTTTTACTTCATTAACAGTTAAACCTCCATCAAGACCTTTATTCATTTCTACTTCAAGTAATTTCTGATTACCTGTTGCCGTAAGCGCAGCGATAGCTACCAAGCCGTTCTGCCTTTTATTCAATTCGGTAGCATCAGTTATGGTTTGCGATAATCCTTCACTTAATCCTACAAATAGTGTTAAAATAGCTACTGTAAGCTTTTTTGCTGTTTTAATCATGTCTTTATTTCAATTTATTTTAGGTAAACGCCATCTTCAACTTTTTCCAGCCAGGTTACTGCGCCACGATCTGTATTGGGGCCAACAGCGAGGTGCGTCATGGTACTTGTAGCCGAAGCGCCATGCCAATGCGCTAGGTTTGGTGGGCACGAAACAACGTCTCCTTTTTGAAGAATCCTTTTTACACCCCCTCTTTCCTGATAAAATGCTGTACCTTCTGTAATTAGTAAAATCTGCCCACCAGGATGCTGATGCCAATTGGTTCTGGCACCGGGTTGGAAACTTACACTCCCCATTGAACAATTGAGTTGATTTTTTGGGTCAGTATACATTTTTACTAATACGGTTCCTGTAAAATTCGACGGCTGTTTCGCCACAGGTTTTTGACTAATCAAATCGTTTGAAGATTGAGCATTAACTTCAAATAATAACCCAAAAAGCAAAAAGAAAAATAAATAACAGTGCTTTAATTTACGCATAATATATTTTTTAATGTTCGTGGTTTATTGAGCCATATTGAAATCAACATTTTATTTGTCGAAGTTATTAAATGAGAATTGCGGAACAATTTCCGATAACTGCCCTAAAACCTGATTTCACAAATATCTTTTGATTTTTACATCCGTAGTTATACAGATTACGGAAATTTATACCAAAAACCACGTATGAAGAACCTTTTGTTTCAACGATTAAGGTAGTATTCTGTTTTATTTTCAGTAAAAATGGTACACTAATCAGTAAAATATATAAACTTTTAAAATAGATTGTTAACATATTTGTAACTACAAAAGCGTTAAAAATTAGCGACTTACAGATGATCAATAACACAAAAAATACAAGCGATTTTTTATCAACGCTGATGCTTACGGTTTCTTTTACGATAGCTTCTTGCGGAACTGTTAAAAAAACCGCAATAGCGGAAATTATCCCCATCAAGGCTCAGGGGAGTTTTGCCGTTGGCGGCTCAGTGTTGAAAAATCCGGGAACTTTTGATCCCATTAAAAGAACGCCTGAAGGACAAACCTACCATGGTGATCATGCCTACATAAACTATCAAATTCCTGATAAAGCCCGAAAATTGCCACTTGTTTTCTGGCATGGAATCGGCCAGTTTTCAAAAACCTGGGAAACCACGCCAGATGGTCGTGAAGGATTCCAGAATATCTTTCTTCGACGAAGATTCGGTGTATATTTAATTGATCAACCCAGACGTGGCAATGCCGGGAGAAGCAATGTAGCAGCAACCATCAAACCTATTCCTGATGAACAACAATGGTTTGGCGTATTTAGAATTGGGGTGTGGCCGAACTATTATCCGGGCGTCCAGTTTGCTAAAGACGAAGAAACACTTAACCAATATTTCAGGCAGATAACCCCAAATATCGGCGATTTTGATAATGAAGTTATAACCAGTTCAATTGATGCACTGTTTAGTAAAATCGGCCCGGGAATATTAGTTACTCATTCTCATTCTGGTGGTTTCGGCTGGGCAACTGCTATCAAAAACCCAAATATAAAGGCCATCATATCTTACGAGCCGGGAAGCGGATTTGTGTTTCCCGAGGGCGAAGCACCTAATCCTATCCCAAGCTCGGCCGGGCCTCTAACGCCAACAGTGATAAAAAAAGAAGAATTTGTTAAATTAACCAAAATACCAATTATAATTTATTACGGGGATAACATTCCTGCTCAACAAATTGCCGAACCAGGCGCTGATGGTTGGCGGGCACGATTAGAAATGGCAAGAAAATGGCGTGATGTTGTAAATAAATCCGGTGGCGATGTAACTGTGGTACACTTACCGGAGATTGGGATAAAAGGAAATACCCACTTCCCGTTCTCCGATTTAAATAACTTACAGATTGCAGATTTAATGTCTGATTTCCTGACCAGAAAGGGGCTTGATAAATAAAACAGTATTAAAAATTCGCTATAAATATGAAAGGATTTGTAAAAATTGACACCATTACCCAATACAATAATCTTCGTGGTGTTGACACTTTGCACCCACTGATTACTGTTGTAGATGTTGCTCTTGCCAAACAATTAAAACCCGGAAACTATCAGTTTAATCTTTACGGCATTTATCTGAAAGAACTTAAATGTGGCGCCTTGTTATACGGCAGAAGCCATTACGATTATCAGGAAGGAACAGTTGTTGCCGTGGGGCCAGGCCAGTTTATTGGTATTCCGGAAGAAGCAATAGTTGCCGATCCAAAAGGTTGGGCACTACTCTTTCATCCTGACTTGTTAAATGGCACATCCCTTAAAGAATTAATCACCAGCTTCAGTTTCTTTTCTTACGAAATTAATGAAGCACTACATGTTTCTAAACAGGAACGGGAAATTGTTAGAGGATGCTTTTATAAATTGCTGCACGAGCTAAAACACTCAACTGATAAACATAGCCGTAAACTTATAACAGCAAATATCGAATTACTATTGAGCTATTGTACACGATTCTATGACAGGCAGTTCATTTCCAGAGATTATTTAAACGGTGGGGTTATCGATAAATTCGACCATTTATTAAACAACTACTTTCAATCAGACCTTCCCGGCAATCTTGGTTTGCCATCAGTTTTATATTGCGCAACAAAACTCCTTTTTTCGGCTAACTATTTCGGAGATTTAATAAAGAAAGAAACAGGAAAGACTGCTCAGGAAATAATTCACAACAAAATAATAGAGCTGGCGAAAATCCGGTTGATGAATCATGCTATGCCTATTAGTGAGATCGCTTATGCATTAGGTTTTAAATATCCACAGCACTTTACCCGATTATTTAAGGAACGCGTAGGATTAACACCTGTTGAATTTAGAACATTTGACTTCTCCGGCAATTAACAAAAGTTTTCCTGCATAGCAGGGTTAAATCTAACAATTACCATAATTACTGATTGCATACCAAAATCACCGTTAGCCAAACACTTAAGAGAGTTATTTGTAAATTAGATAGTGGAAAATTAAACTGATTATTTATAGCTCGCCATAATTTCGGATTGCTGTAAAAACGAAACAAAACACAAATTAATAGTATGATTTCATTAAACGTTAATGATAAAAATTTTGAGATCGATGCAGATCCTGATATGCCTCTTTTATGGGCAATTCGCGACCTTGTTGGTCTTACAGGCACTAAATTTGGCTGCGGTGTGGCACAATGCGGCGCTTGTGTGGTACACCTGAATGGAGAAGCTGTTCGCTCATGCGTTACAAAGGTATCGCGGGCACAGGGCCAGAAAGTGTTGACTATCGAGGGCTTATCGAACAATAATGATCATCCGCTGCAAATTGCCTGGAATGAAGCTAACGTTCCACAATGTGGATATTGTCACTCCGGTCAAATCATGTCTGCAGCAGTATTACTTCGAGAAAAACCAAATCCAACAGATGAAGATATTGATCAGGCAATGTCTGGCAACATCTGCCGTTGCGGAACTTATCCGAGGATTCGAAAAGCCATCCACATGGCTGCCGAACTTTCAAAAAAAGGAGGAATTACAAAATGATAACCAAACTAAAACATTTCACTAAAGGTCATAAAGGCATCATGAGGATGGCTTGTACCATGGCAATAATTCTATCTCTGGTAACGCTCATGGCTTTTGCGTTACATGATGATAAAGGAAAAGTAGTACCATTAACAAACTTTGTAACGGTAAAAGACAGTTTGGCATCGGTTACCGCATTCAAAAAAGTATATCGTGTATTGATGAGTCCGCGGTGCATGAATTGCCACCCTGCTGGAAATATCCCATTACAGGGCGACGATAGCCATTTACACACAATGAACCCCCAACGTGGTATCGAAGGAAAAGGTGTTTTCGCAATGAAATGCGCAAACTGCCATCAACCAACCAACACACCCGGTAAAAATACGCCACCAGGAAACCCAAACTGGCACTTACCGCCTGCTAACATGAAAATGGTTTTCCAGGGAAAAACACCCTATCAGCTTGCTAAACAACTGGTGGATCCGAAGCAAAATGGAAATAAGGATATGAAGAAACTACTTGAACATGCAGATGACGGCCTTGTGCTGGCTGGCTGGAATCCGGGCGAAGGCAGAACCTTGCCACCAATAAGCCACGCTGAGTTTAAAGAAGCGTGGACTACTTGGCTAAACACCGGCGCCTACGCACCGAAAAAGTAATTATTTCTTTCAGAAAAACAGAAGATTTTATGAGCACGCAACAAGTTTCGAGAAGAAATTTTTTAAAAACGGCAGGAATTGGAAGCGCAGGTTTTTTCTTAGGCTTATACTTGCCTAACGCGGCAATGGCAATGGTGATGAGTGAAAAGGATGCAATAACTGCAGATGTTTTCACCGAACTTACCGCCTGGATTTTAATCAAACCATCAGGACAAATTACCTTGGTAAGCCATCGGGCGGAAATGGGTCAGGGTGTTTACCACTCAATTGCTCAAATTATTGCAGAAGAACTTGAGGTTGACCTTGCTTTGGTAGACATCCAATTTGCACAGGGAAATGAAAAAAAATATGGCAGTCAGTTAACAGGTGGAAGTTCGACCATTAGAGGGGCTTACAAAAACCTGTTGAAGCTAAGTGCCTCAGCCAGGGAGGTATTAATAATGGCTGCAGCCGCAAAATGGTCTGTTCCAATGGGCGAATGTTACGCAGAATTGGGTCATGTTATTCATAAACCTAGCGCCAGGAGATTCCATTATGGAGAACTTGTTACAGATGCAGCCAAGTTACAGGCGCCGAAAGATGTGGCTTTAAAGCCTCGATCTGCTTATAAATTAATCGGGAAGCCACTGCATCGTAAAGATACGCCGCTTAAAACAAATGGTCAGGCGATATTCGGAATCGATAAAAGAATTCCGGGTATGGTTTTCGCAGCAGTTGAACGCAACCCAAGGTTACGGGGGAAAATAAAAAGCTTTGACGACACCGCAGCCCGTAAAGTTAAGGGCGTAATCAACGTTATTAAAATTGCCATGGGCGTTTATGATATGGATCGGGAGGGTGTTGCTGTAATTGCTACTTCAACCTGGGCCGCGCTTCAAGGTAAAAAAGCGTTGAAAGTAGAATGGGACGACAGCGGATTTGAACATGTGAACACAGCCGATATCTACCGGAAACAGAGAGCTGTTTTAAGTACGGAGGAAGGCCGAATGCTTAAAACACAAGGCGACCCTAATGGTATCATCGGAAAATCGAAAGACATTCTGGATGTAGTTTATGAAACCCCATATCAATCTCACGCTGCAATGGAACCCTTAAATTGTATTGGCCATCATCGCGGCGATACCGTAGAAATTTGGGGACCAGTACAGGCACCTAACTGGATTCAGGATTACATCAGCAAGAAAATGAATATTGCCTTTGATAAGGTGATTGTAAACATGACTTTCCTGGGAGGGGGTTTTGGCAGAAAAGCTTTAATGGATTATCCCCATGAGGCCCTTGTCATTTCGAAAGCCATTGGCTTACCTGTTCAGGTTATTTGGGCGAGAGAGGATGATGTTACTCAGGGGCCGTTTCGGCCGGGTATTTCCTACCGCTGCCAGGGTGTAATCGAAAATAATGAAGTGAGTGCTATAAAATTCCGCATGGCGGGGCAAAATAACGACCACTTTCGCTCCGGAGATAATGGAAAAGCAAACAGAAGTACATCCGAAGGTTGGTTAAAACCCTACTTCGAAACCATCAAAAATATCAGTTTTGCAGATGTACTGTTTCAAACCCCGGTTCCAACCATGTTCTGGCGATCTGTTTACGCGTCTACAAATGGTTTCGCTTATGAAAGTTTCGTCAATGAACTGGCGCATAAAGCCGGCAAAGATCCACTCGAATTCAGACGTCAGTACCTTAAGGAAGAAAGAGCAGCAAAACTAATCGATAAAGTTGAGCAGGTTTCTGGCTGGAAAAATAAAGGAAAAAATAAAGGTTTTGGAATTGCCATAACAGAATGCTTCGGAACCACGGTTGCCCAGGTTGTAAAAGTTTCGAAGAAAACGGGTGCAAAACTAAAAATCGACCGGGTTTGGGCAGTGGTAGACTGCGGTTGGTATGTAAATCCTGATATTATTCACGCTCAAATTGAAGGCGCAATAGTTATGGGCTTAGGCGCCGCAACCATCCATGAAATTACATTTAAAGATGGTTTGGTAGAGCAACGTAACTTTTACGACTACAAAATGCCAAGACTAACGGATATTCCGCCAATTGAGGTTCATATTATGGAAAATGATTCAGATGCAGGTGGTATCGGCGAGCCGGGCCTACCTCCTTTTGCACCGGCTTTAACGGAAGCTATATTTGACCTGACCGGTAAACGCATAAGAAAACTGCCTTTTGATATGGGAACTATTTAAGTTAATTTTATCCGGAGCTTTTACCCCGGCTTTGTACAAACCCTATGAAAGAAATAGCTGACATTATTGGTGCATACCAAAGCGCTGTCAAAGAAAAACGCAAAGCAGCACTAGCCACAGTAGTAAAAGTGGAAGGCTCTTCGTACCGGAGACCCGGGGCTAGAATGCTTGTAACCGATGACGGAATGTTAACAGGAGCCATTAGTGGTGGCTGTTTAGAAGGCGATGCACTTCGTAAAGCCTTGTCGGCAATTCATCAGGGAGAAAATAAACTCGTAACCTATGATACAACGGATGAGGATGATGCCAAATTTGGCGTTCAGCTGGGCTGTAATGGTATCGTTCATATTCTTTTCGAGCCTATCTTTGAGGATGATAAAATCAACCCCATCGAACTGTTAAAAGAAGTAAATGCCCGTAGAGAAAATTGTGTAATTTGCACCCTATTCTCACTCGAAAACAAAGATCAGCCCGGTACGGTAATGATGTTCAGGGAAAATGAATGTCTGGAAAAAATTGCTGATGAGATTTCTGGTGCACTTAAAAATGATTCTTTCGATGTACTTAAGTTGAAATTATCAAGATTCGAAAACTATACCATCGGCACAAATGAATTTAATGCTTTTCTGGAATTTATTCCTCCCCCTGTTCAATTAATTATTGCCGGTGCAGGAAATGATGCGCAGCCTTTAGCAGAAATGGCCAATATTTTGGGTTGGGAAGTTATAGTAGCCGATGGTCGCCAAACACATTGTTCGGTTCAGCGTTTCCCTAAAGCAAAACAAGTTTTAATTGCGAAACCAGAGCAGGTTCTTAATCAAATTGAAATAGATGGCCAAACTGCTTTTGTATTAATGACACACAATTACAACTACGACATAGCTCTTTTAAACTTGCTTTTGAATACAACGGCACCCTATATTGGAACATTGGGACCTAAAAAGAAATTGATGAGGATGTTGGAGGAACTCAATCAGACCGAACAGCAATTAAGAATAAATGGCCCCACCGGACTCGATATTGGCGCAGAAACGGCTGAAGAAATCGCTGTTTCCATTATAGCAGAAATTAAAGCTGTGCTTTCGGGTGCATCGGCAGGGATGCTGAAAGAAAAGAAAAACCCGATACACAATTACGATTTAAAAAGTAACTAATGGGTACGGCAATTGTTATCTTAGCAGCAGGCAATTCGAGCAGAATGGGGAAACCCAAACAGCTGCTAAAATTTAACGGACATAGTTTGCTGGATATCGTAATTAATGAATCGTTAAAAACAGATTGCAAACCAATTGTTGTTGTACTCGGAGCCTATGCAACGGAGATGAAACTACATTTTACAACCCCGGAAGTAAACTTCGTAGTAAATGAAGATTGGGAAAGCGGAATGTCTTCAAGTATATCTTTTGGATTGAAGACCGTATTAAGTATCGATAATGAAATTGAAAACGTTATTATAACAGTTGCAGACCAGGTTCATATCTCAGCAGAAATATTCGAAGATTTACAACGCAAACAGGGCAAGTCGAAAAAAAACATCGTTGCTTCAGCTTATTCGCAAACAAGAGGAACACCGACATTGTTTAACAAAATATACTTTAAAGAATTGTTAAGTTTAGGCGGTTCAAACGGCGCAAAAAGTTTAATTAAACAACATGTGGATGACACCGCTACAATCCCGTTTGACCTAGGAAGATTTGATATTGATACGGAAACAGACTATAATAATTTAACAAACAGTAAATGATAGCAGATTCGTTTGGAAGAGTGCATGATTATTTGCGGATATCACTAACTGATAATTGCAATTTCCGCTGCTTTTATTGCATGCCTGAAGAGGATTACGACTTTACACCGGCATCAAGGTTAATGCAACCTGCCGAAGTTTTGGCGCTTGCAAAAACATTTGTAGAACAAGGTGTAAGAAAAATACGTTTAACCGGCGGAGAACCATTGGTTCGTAAGGATGCAGCAGATATTATTTTAGCGCTCGGCAAACTTCCTGTTGAACTGGTAATTACCACAAATGGTACCCGCATTGCAGAAATGCTGCCCGTTCTAATCGAAGCAGGAATAAAAACGGTAAACATCAGTCTGGATACTTTGCAACCAGAAAAATTTTTTATGATTACCCGTCGCGATGTTTTCCACCAGGTAAGAAGTAACATCGAGTTATTATTGCAGCACAAAATCGCTGTAAAAATAAATATGGTGGTAATGAAAGGGTTTAACGATGACGAAATAAAAGATTTTATCGACTGGACAAAACATAACCCGATTCAAATCCGCTTTATAGAATTTATGCCCTTTACTGGCAATAAATGGACAAGCAATAAAATGTTTTCGCTTGAAGAAATATTAGCACTAGTAGAAAAGGATTTTGTGGTTTTGCCATTAAAACCTGCTCCGAATGACACCGCTAAAAGCTTTATGATTCCTGGTCATGAAGGTTCGTTTGCTATTATTAGCACCATGACGGCCCCATTTTGCAGCACCTGCAACCGCATGCGCTTAACCGCAGATGGCAAATTAAAAAACTGTTTATTTTCTGATGGTGAAACCGATTTACTAACCGCACTCAGAAACAATTTAGATGTGGTTCCTTTAATTCAAGCCTCTATCTGGAGCAAGAAAAAAGAACTGGGCGGACAACTTATTACCAACTTCGAAAACATTGATGCCGATGCCATTAAAAATAGAAGTATGATTACCATTGGAGGATAAAAATGATTAGTGTTGAGGAAGCCAAAAAACTGATAGGTGAACATAGTTCTGCTTTGGAGCCTGTAATTAAACCGCTCCACCAGGCTTCAGAACACATTCTTGCTCAGGATGTTTTTGGCGCTTATGATATTCCTGCTTTCCGTCAATCTTCAATGGATGGTTACGCCATTATTTTTAACGATAAAAATTCCAACCTGAAATTAGTCGGAGAAATGGCAGCGGGAACTTCAAACCAGCTAAACTTAAAAAACGGTGAAACAAGCAGAATATTCACCGGCGCACCACTTCCCGAAGGTGCCGATACAGTTGTAATGCAGGAAAAAACTACTGCAAATAACGATAAGATAAGCTTTAATGATGAGAAACTGATTTTAGGCTCTAATGTTCGGCAAATAGGCTCAGAAATTCGCCCTGGCGAATTAGCCATGCAAAAAGGCGATTTGCTTACACCGGCTGCGCTGGCTTTTCTGGCAGGAATAGGAATCAGTGAAGTGGCGGTTTATCCAATGCCAAAAGTGGCAATCATCCTTACAGGAAATGAATTGCAAGAGCCCGGTTCACCATTAAATTTTGGTCGGGTTTACGAGTCAAACTCCTACGCACTCTCCGCTGCACTAAAAAAAGAAACTATTGCTGATATCGAAATTTTAAAAGCAGAAGATACTTTGGAAGAACTTACATCTGTATTAAAATCTGCGCTGGAAAACAATGATGTTGTGCTGTTAACCGGCGGTGTAAGTGTGGGCGATTATGATTTCGTAATAAAGGCTGCAACAAATTGCGGGGTTAAGCAAGTTTTCCATAAAGTGAAACAGAAGCCCGGAAAGCCATTATTTTTCGGAAAGCAAAACAATAAAGTTATTTTTGGTCTGCCTGGAAATCCTTCGTCTGTACTTAATTGTTACTACAATTATGTCGTTCCGTCGATAAAAAAGTTATCAAACAAAGAAAATAGCATCAAGGAAATTCATGCGACACTAACGCATAATTATACAAAACCTAAAGGTTTAACACATTTCCTGAAGGGAAATTATAACGACGGTAAGGCCACGCCTCTTGGTGCACAGGAGTCTTACCGGTTAAGTTCATTTGCGCAGGCAAACTGTTTGATTCAGTTAAAAGAAGGCCGAGAAAATTTTAGTACCGGCGAAATTGTGAATGTAATTTTAATTTAGGGTTTAAACCAAAAAAATGCAAATAGAATTAATCAGCTTTGGAAAAGTTTCAGAAATCATCCGTGATCAAACCCTCGAAATTAAGGGAATTGAAACAACAGACGATTTAAAAGAACACCTGGAAAAAATTTTTCCCGCTCTGGCTGATGTAAAATATAAACTGGCTTTGAATAAAAACCTGGTTCAGCAGAATAGTGCTATAAAAAACAACGACAGCATTGCCCTAATGCCGCCATTTTCAGGAGGATAACATGAATACCGAGCGATATCAAAGGCAAATTGTTTTAAATGGTTTCGGCATTGCGTCACAAGAACGACTTGCGCAGGCAAAAGTACTCGTTATTGGCGCCGGCGGTTTGGGCTGCCCCGCTTTGCAATATTTAGTTGCCGCAGGTGTAGGCACAATTGGTATCTCAGACCATGATATTGTAGAGATTTCGAACCTTCAACGCCAGATTTTATATGGATCGGCAGATATTGGTTTACTAAAAATCGAAGTTGCAGCAAACCGTCTTCAGCAGTTAAATTCAGAAGTCAATTTCCGCCTCCATCCTGTTTCTGTTGATAAAAAAAATGTGTTTGAAATCATTAAGGATTATGATGTAATTTTCGACGGAACAGATAATTTCGAATCAAGATATTTGATTAACGATGCTTGTGCATTACAAAAAAAGCCTTTGGTTTTTGCTGCAGTCTCAGGTTTTGAAGGCCAGCTGGCTGTTTTTAATGTGGAAGATGAAAACGGCGTAAAAACAAACTACCGTGATTTGTTTCCGGTTTCGCCGAAGCCAGGCGAAATCCCGAATTGTGCTGAGAACGGTATCCTGGGTGTCATCCCGGGCATTATCGGTACCATGGCGGCAGGCGAAATCATCAAACTGGTTGCTGGAATAGGAAAACCATTGATTAATAAATTGCTTCATTATAATTTATTAACGCAGGAACAATATGATATGAATATTAGCCCATCAGATGAATACCACTATATTGTTAGTGAAGCTGATTTTAAAAACCGCCATAATGAAAACGTAAACCAGAGTTACAGCGAAATTGATGTGCAACAAATGAACAATTTGCGAAATCATCCCTCAACGGTAATTATCGATGTTCGTGAACGGCACGAATTTCCACGATTAGATTCAGCTGTTTATAAACAGGTACCAATGGCAGAACTCGAAAGTTTTGCATCAACTATAATAGAACAGCAAAACATCATATTAATTTGCCAGCACGGCATACGAAGTGTAGCCGCTGCAGAAATATTATGCCGAAAATTAGGCGAAACAAAAAATATCTACAGTTTGAAAGGTGGCATTTCTAAATGGAGGCAATATTTTTTAACAACACAGCATGAGCAATAAAACAATCAAAAATATATTTTTTAACGGGGCGATAACACCAGAATTCATTGCCAAAAGCATTAGTAACCATAGTTCGAAAACTGAAATTGGCGGTCATAGTATTTTTATGGGCCAGGTAAGGGCCGATGAAATTAATGGCAAAATAGTTTCGGGCATAGAATATACAAGCTTTGAAGATTTGGCTTTGACCAAGATGCATGAAATTAGGGAAGAGATTTTCGACAAATACCCTCTTAGTTGCATGCATGTGCACCATAGTTTGGGGTTGATCAATGCAGGTGAAATTTGTTTATTCGTATTCACCTCATCAAAACACAGAAAACCCGCCATTGAAGCCTGTAATGAATTGGTAGAAAGAATAAAATCAGAACTCCCGATTTGGGGAAAGGAAATATTTACCGATAGCTCGCATCACTGGAAAGAAAATATTTAACATGGTAAATATCACAAAAAAATCGAATACGCTAAGAAAAGCAATAGCCGGAGCAACAGTATCTGTTTCCAAACAAGAAACTATTGATGCCCTGGTACAAAGGAAAGTACCCAAAGGTGATGTTTTTGAATTTGCAAGAGCCGCGGGTTTGTTCGGGGTAAAAAGAACCAGTGATGTAATTCCTGATTGCCACCCGCTTCCTGTTGAATACACATCAATAACTTTCGAAATTAACGGACTGGATGTAAATATCCTGGTTGAGGTGCATACCATTTACAAAACGGGTGTGGAAGTTGAAGCCATGCATGGTGCTTCGGTTACCGCCTTAACGATGTATGATATGTTAAAACCTATTGATAAAGGTATTGAAATCAGGAACGTTAAGTTACTGGAAAAATCGGGTGGAAAATCTGATTTAAAGAACAAAAAATTCACCGAGCTTAAAGCCGCAGTTGTAGTTTGCTCGGATTCTGTTTTTAAAAATCAAAGCGAAGACCATTCCGGAAAAGCTGTTGTTTCAAGATTGGAGCAACTGGGGATTGAAACCTTAAAATATGATATCGTTCCGGATGAGATTGAAGCGATACAAACTAAAGCGATACAATTTGCTGGAACCGAACACCAGCTCTTGATTTTTACAGGTGGTACGGGATTATCGCCCCGCGATGTTACTCCTGAAGCCATTTCGCCACTTTTAGACAGAACGATTGATGGAGTGATGGAAACAGCCAGACGATATGGCCAAGAACGAATGCCCTATGCTATGCTATCAAGAGGTGTTGCCGGATTCATTGGTGAAACACTTGTACTAACCTTGCCTGGCTCAAAAAACGGCGTTGAAGAAACAATAGATGCATTATTTCCACAAATATTACATCTGTTTAAAATAAACAAAGGGCAAAAACATTAACAGCCCAGGTTAAAAACAATCAGTAAAAATGGTATTAAATAGAGTAATCCATATAGAATTAAACTGGTTTATATAGTGAAATTTGTAATCACTAATTAATTCTGAAAAAATTAATTAAACTATAAACAACATGGAAAATATTGAATTAAACAATGGCCTGAAAATGCCCTTACTCGGTTTCGGGGTTTTTCAGATTCCCGACCCTGCAGAGTGTGAACGCAGTGTAATTGATGCTATAGCAACCGGATACAGACTGATTGATACCGCTGCATCCTACCAAAACGAAAAGGCTGTGGGTAATGCCATCAAAAATAGTGGCATAGCAAGGAATGAACTTTTTATCACCACAAAACTATGGATTCAGGATACAGGTTATGAAAAAACAAAGGCAGCTTTCCAGAAATCTCTGGATAAATTGCAGCTTGAGTATTTAGACCTTTACCTCATTCACCAACCTTACGGAGATATTTTCGGCTCATGGAAAGCAATGCAGGAGCTGTATGAAGGTGGACAAATTAAAGCGATAGGCGTAGCCAACTTTGGTGCTGACAGGATAATGGATTTGACAATTAACAGCGGATTTGCACCTGCCATAAACCAGATTGAAACCCACCCCTTTCATCAACAGATAGAAAATCAAAAATTTCTTGAAGAGCAAAATGTTCAGATTCAATCATGGGGGCCTTTCGCCGAAGGAAAAAATAATATCTTCACGAATCCTGTTTTATTGTCAATAGGCGAGAAATATCGCAAATCAGTAGCGCAAGTCATCCTCCGCTGGCTTACACAACGTGGTGTAATTGCGATTCCAAAATCCGTCCGAAAGGAAAGAATGGAAGAAAATTTCAACATTTTCGATTTTAACTTAACGGATGGAGATGTAGCAGAAATAGCCCAACTAGATACTAAAGAAAGCTTGTTTTTCGACCACCGCGACCCGAACATGGTTAAATGGCTAAGTGAAAGAAAATTAGATTTATAAACGAAAAAGGCATAGATATTTTAGAACTTTTTAGTATTGAAAACCTCAAGTAAAATTGTGCCATAACCGCAATCTCAAAAAGTTGTTAAAACAAGGATCCCATCAGGATCCTTGTTACTGGTTCGAAAGCGGATAATGACAAAAGTTCGTTGCCAGTTTTGCCATGACCTGGCACTACTCATTGTGTTTACCACAAACATATCATACCAATATACATCTCTGGCAGACTGAAATCCTTCAGCTCGAAAACCCAAAATAGTTTTAAGAATATAATTGTTATCCAAATTAACTGCGCACATTTAGTGTTATTGCGAAGTTTCAGGCCTCATGTTGAAAACAATTGAAAATGTGGCTACAACAAATACCAATCTGGCTACTTCTTGGCTAATAACAATTATGAATTTTGTAATTGAAAATTAAGTCTGATGGCAAAAATTAGAAAAAAAATATTTGCTATCGCGACTCTTTAAGGAAATACACAAATAAAAGCAAAAGAGATGCAAAATATTGAAGGAAAAGTTGTCGCCATTACAGGTGCAAGCAGCGGCATGGGTAAAACTATCGCTATAGAATTAGCAAAAAAAGGCGCAAAGGTTGTTTTGGGTGCAAGGCGGAAAGAGCAATTGCAAGAAATTGTTCAGGAAATTAAAAGTAAAAAAGGTGACGCAGCCTTTTGTCGATCTGATGTGACCAATAAAGCAGACCTGGTTCGGCTTGTAAATACAGCAGTTGTGCAGTACGGGACGTTAGATGTTATCATAAATAACGCTGGTATCAGCCAGTTAAGCCGCATCGACGATTTGGATATTGAGGGTTGGGAGGAAATGATTGACATCAACCTCAAAGGTGTTTTGTACGGAATGGCGGCTGCAATTCCCGTTTTCAAGAAGCAACAATCAGGGCATATCATCAATATTATTTCAACATCAGGAATAAAGATTGTACCAATGCAAGGAATTTATGCAGGCACAAAAAATGCGGTAAGAACTATCGCTGAAGCATTTCGCCAGGAATCAGACGGAACGATAAGGATAACATGGATTTCGCCAGGCGTTGTGAAAACCGACTTCGCTAATGGAATAAAAAATCAGGAAATGAAAACCATTATTAAGCATAATATGGAAAATTTGGCAATTAGCCCAAATGCTGTTGCCAATGCCGTTATCTATGCCATAAGCCAACCTGTTGATGTTGAAGTTGGAGACATTGTAATTCGCCCATCAAAACAAAATTGATTAAATTAGTAAAAGAAATGCAACAAAAAACTAACCTCATTCACATTAAAACCATATCGTATCTGGCCCGCACAATGGGACTCTTCCCTCCATTACACCCATTGATTGCATTAATTGACTACAATAATGCTCAGATGAAAATGTTTCCGAAGGGACAAAAGTTAAGTCTCGATTTTTACAAAATCTCTTTTAAACCCACGTTTACAGGGAATATAAAATACGGACAGGGTTATTATGATTTTGAAGAAGGGGGATTAGCCTTTTTAAAGCCAAAGCAAATCGTTTTTTCATCAGCGAAAGCAGAAAGCTATGAGGGAATTGTTTTGTATTTTCATCCTGATTTTATTCGAAATTATCCCCTAGGAAAGAGGATTAACCAATATGGTTTTTTCTCTTATGGTGTTTCTGAAGCCTTATTTTTATCAGCAAAGGAAAGAAAAATCATCGTAAGTTTATTCAGTTCAATAGCAAATGAATTAAACAATAATATTGACAATTTCAGTCAGGATGTGTTGGTGTCGCAAATAGAATTGTTATTAAATTATAGCAACCGTTTTTACAACAGACAATTTTTGACTAGGAAAGCCATTAACCACGACATCATCGCTAGTTTAGACCAACTTTTAAACAACCATTTTGAAGAAGAAAAAAGTATGAAAAACGGTTTGCCATCTGTTAAATATATCACAACCAAATTAAAGCTTTCGCAACGTTATTTAAGTGATATGTTGAGTTCATTAACAGGATTAAATACCCAACAATACATTCAGAACACAATTATAGAAAAGGCGAAAGAAAAATTATCCACGACGAGTCTATCCGTTTCGGAAATTGCTTACGAACTGGGCTTTGAACATTCTCAATCTTTCAGCAAATTGTTTAAAACCAAGACAAATGTTTCGCCCTTGGAGTTCAGAAAGTCATTTAATTAAGACTTAAACAAGAAAATAAATTGATATCGCCACCCAAATCGATTTAACCAAAGTTTTTTGGGTTTTATTTGGTTGCACAGATTTTTCAAAAGCCAGGCTAAAAATGTAAAAATATCCCCATTAATAATAAAATCTTGAGTTCCATAGCCTCGTGTTCTTTAAATTGATGAAATGGTGTTGATTGCCTATATCTAGTGTACAATAAACAGCATTCGCAATTACGATTTTGAGGATTAGACAAGTTTCTGCACCCTGCTACCGGCATAGGAACTGCTAGAAGGAGAAAACGTTAAAGCTTGTGCAAAAACTTAAATGCCAGCAAAAACCAAGGCAGCGCACATTGCCCGATTCTTCATCGGGTGCTTGTGCTGCCGGCAA